>OJBY01000014.1_pt1 | contig 147762 bp, 123 predicted proteins | sample 1591731 | NCBI WGS metagenome assembly OJBY01 (sample SAMN05416837, study PRJEB24817) | seawater metagenome | isolation source: Sea water | place: Canada:Atlantic | collected 2013-07
ATGACGATGTTCAGGCCTTTCTTAGACATCCTGTCTTTCAAGGCATTAGTGCATCTCGGTAATCGCTCCATGCATTACCCTAATAACTTACATGCATGTCGATAAACGGTCAATTATTTTGCTTCTGACAATAATTTAGTACCTACATCCATGTAGGGAATGTCATGGTGTCATGACCGCTCAAAGACACCTAAATCCTCACGCTATGAATATAGCGGTGTACGAAGATGGTAAAAGTGATGATTAGTTGTTTATGATCACTCAATAAGCCGCAAGAACATTGCATTTTTTGTGACTTTTCGCTAATGTAAAAAAGCTATGATAATTAAATACCTAATGAAAAATTAGGTTAACTTTTCTGGAAAGTTATGAAGGATAATTCAAATAAAATGGACATGGTAGGGCGGTTAAGTCGCAATTTAGCTTTACTGCACCCAGGTGCTATTGTCACATTAGATATGTCTACTCCCGCAGGGCAGCGTGGAAAGTTTCGTTCAATATTTATTGGTTATTCACCGAAAAATTATGTTTTAGTACAATACCCTGATGGCTCTAAATTAGGTAACTTTGGACAATACATTGCCCAAGGTATGGGGGTGACTGTTCGTGGTTTAATCGAAGGGCATGAAGGAGCTGTGGTTGCATTCGTTTCTAATGTTAAACAAACTATTCAAATACCTTCACGCATTATTGTTTTAGAATTTCCACGAGAAGTCAGCTTACAAAATTTACGTTCTTCAATGCGTATCGAAACTTATATTAAAGCAAAAGTTAAAGTTAAAGAGGAATATTGGACATCGGTTATTTCTGATATTTCAGTGACAGGTTGTCAGCTAATGGTGAATAACGGTGAACAATTGTCATTAGCAGAAGATAAGCCGCTTGAAATCATAATTGAAAAATTCCAAGGCTTAACAAACATCAAACTTGAGGCGATGATTTGTAATAATAAACTTCATGCTGACGGTGTATCTCTTGGCGTTAAATTTAGCGACAAGAGTAAAATTGAAGTGACTAAGCTATTACAGCAAGCGGTCATTTCTCCAGGTTAACTGTTGTTATTTAATTTAATTGGCCTGTATTTTGTTTACTTCTGCGTAAATAATACCATCACTGACTTCAATACTGACGTTGTCTTGAGGTTTAACGTCGGCAACACTTTTAATGATTTGCCCTTTTTTTCCTCTCACTGCACTGTAACCGCGAGCGATTGTCGCTAATGGACTGACTAAGTTCAATTGCTCGCATTGCAAAGCAAAATTTTCTGCTTTGCTTCTAACCATTCTTTGTTGTGCTGCAATCAGTCGTTGTGTCAATTGCTCCGTTTGCTTTTGACCTGTTGATACTCTGTTCGTCGGAGCAAAACTATACAATCGCTGCTGTAAGTAATTAGGTTTTTGCTTTAAACGTGTGAACTCGCGCGTAATAATGTTTTGCAAGCGCAAGTTAAGTTCATCTGACTTTTGTTGCTTGTTTTGTAGCTGTTGCTCAGGGTGAACCTGCTTTAAACGATGATTAATTGATATTAAACGTTGCGTAGATACTTCAGTTGTTTGTTTGATAGCTATCGTTGCTCTGGTGATTAAGTTGCGATTTTTTTCATTATATTCTTCAAAATCTGTTGATATTAATTCAGCAGCAGCAGACGGCGTTGGCGCTCTTAAATCAGCAACATAATCTGAGAGTGAAGTGTCAATTTCATGCCCAACAGCACTTATGGTTGGTATTGATGATTGGAATATAGCACGGGCGACTATCTCTTCATTGAATGCCCATAAGTCTTCCAATGAACCGCCACCGCGGCCAATCAACAAAGCATCTACTTCATTTCGTTCATTGGCTAAATTTATCGCTTGTGCGATATCAAATTTAGCTTGTTCACCTTGAACGAGTGCAGGATAAATTATAACTTCTAATAATGGGTTTCTACGTTTTAACACCGTTAGAATATCTTTTACTGCTGCGCCTGTTGGAGAGGTGATAACACCAATACGTTTAATTGCTTTTGGTATTGCTTGCTTGTATTGCGCATCAAATAAACCTTCAAGGTTTAGTTTGTTTTTTAACTGTTGATATTGTTGACGAAGAAGACCTTCGCCAGCAGGCTCCATTTGCTCGATAATGAGTTGGAAGTCACCTCTAGGCTCATATAAAGAGACTTTAGCGCGAACCAATACTTGTCGACCATTGCCCGGTTTGAGCCTAACACGGCGATTATTGCCTTTGAACATGGCACAGCGAACTTGTGACTTTTGATCTTTTAATGATAAATACCAATGCCCGGAGCTTGCTGCGATAAAATTCGATATTTCACCACATAACCAGACCGTATTTAACTCACTTTCTAGAATAAAACGTACTTTTTTGGTCAGTTCACTTACTTGTAGAATATGCTGTTGAGCCATAAATATTTTACTTTTCGCTTGTTCAGAGGTAATAACGCCGTAATTGCATCATATTATATATTTGTTTCAACATTCAACGAGATTTATTTTCATTTAATTGCAATTTTAAGTTTACCTTAGCAATGAAAACGGTTAAAATTCTGCCGCAATATTTCCTCCCTAACCACTCATTTTAGAGAGATGTTGCGATGCTAAGAATTGCCCAAGAAGCGTTAACCTTTGACGATGTTTTACTGGTACCTGCCCACTCTAAGGTACTTCCACATACTGCCGACTTAAAAACCAAATTAACTCGAAAGATTGATTTAAATGTACCTATGATTTCTGCGTCGATGGACACAGTAACAGAAGCACGTTTAGCTATTACCTTAGCTCAAGAAGGTGGTCTCGGTTTTATTCACAAAAATATGACTATTGCTGAGCAAGCGAAAAATGTTTCGCAAGTGAAGAAATATGAAAGCGGTATCGTTTCTGATCCTGTTACTGTGAATCCAGATGCGACAATTGAAAATACTATGCGTTTAGCTGATGATGTTGGCTTTTCAGGTTTCCCTGTTGTAGACGAAAAAAATAAACTTGTTGGTATTATTACAGGTCGTGATTTGCGCTTCGAAACAGATTTAACTAAGCCTGTTTCAGCTTTAATGACTAAGAAAGACAAGTTAGTTACTGTTAAAGAAGGTGCTTCGCGTGAAGAAATTTTAGGACTAATGCATGAACATCGCATTGAAAAAATCCTAATGATAGACGATGCCTTTACGTTGAAAGGTTTGATTACCGTAAAGGATTATCAAAAAGCAGAAAGCAAACCAAATGCTTGTAAAGATGAGCTTGGACGTTTGCGTGTTGGTGCTGCCGTTGGTGTAGGTGCTGGTACAGACGAGCGAATTGATGCTTTAGTTGCTGCTGGCGTTGATGTGTTATTGATTGATACATCACACGGCCATTCACAAGGCGTTATTGACCGCGTTGCTGAAACTCGTAATAAATATCCTGAATTACAAATTATTGCTGGTAACGTTGCCACAGGCGCTGGCGCTAAAGCACTTGCTGATGTTGGTGTTGATGCGGTTAAAGTTGGTATCGGCCCTGGTTCAATTTGTACTACTCGCATTGTTACAGGTGTTGGTGTGCCGCAGTTAACCGCTATTTCTAATGCTGTTGAAGCGTTAAAAGGCACAGGTATTCCAGTTATTGCTGATGGTGGTATTCGTTTTTCTGGTGATATCGCTAAAGCACTCGTTGCTGGTGCACATTGTGTCATGGTTGGTAGTATGTTTGCTGGTACTGAAGAAGCGCCAGGTGAAGTAGAACTTTACCAAGGCCGTTACTACAAATCATATCGTGGCATGGGTTCGTTAGGTGCTATGAGCCAAAAAGAAGGTTCAAGTGACCGTTACTTCCAAAAATCAGATGGCGAAGCTGACAAATTAGTACCAGAAGGTATTGAAGGTCGCGTTGCTTATAAAGGCCCTGTTGCCGCTATTATTCATCAACAAATGGGTGGCTTACGTTCATCAATGGGCTTAACTGGCTCAGAGACGATTGAAGTTATGCGCACTAAACCTGAGTTTATGAAAATTACTTCTGCAGGTATGGGGGAGTCACATGTACATGACGTGACCATCACTAAAGAAGCGCCAAACTACCGTATGGGTTAGTCGAATAGCTGATTTCTTTGTTATTTAACATTATGACAGCATCAGAAGTACTCATTGACTAGCGTCAACTCCGTGCTTCTTCTTTGACCTAATGCTAACTAACGCCAAAATCAACTATTCTCGCTTTCAACATATTGGAAGATAAAGAAATTTTTGTCAGGCTGAACTATAAAAAAAGTAGTTCAGCCTGTTTATTTATATATTGCTCACATAGAGCCCGAAAGTAGGAAAACAACATGAGTAAAGACATTCATGATCACCGCATACTAATTTTAGATTTTGGTTCTCAATATACTCAACTTATCGCGCGTCGTGTCCGTGAAATTGGTGTTTATTGTGAACTTTGGGCTTGGGACGTAACGCAAGAACAAATTGAAGGTTTTAATCCAACGGGTATTATTTTAGCAGGTGGCCCTGAGTCAGTTACTGAAGATAATTCACCTCGCGCTCCTGAATATGTATTTAATGCTGGCGTACCTGTACTAGGTATTTGTTACGGCATGCAGACTATGGCAGAGCAATTAGGTGGTAGTGTTGAAAGCTCAGAGCATAAAGAGTTTGGTTATGCCGCTGTTGAAGTTGTAGCAAAATCTGCTTTATTTAATGCCATTGAAGATAGCGTTAGTGAAAACGGTAACGCATTATTAGACGTGTGGATGAGCCATGGTGATAAAGTTGCTTCAGTTCCTGAAGGCTTTACGACTGTAGCGCAAACGCCAAGCTGTAAATATGCAGCAATGGCTAATGAAGACAAACAATTTTACGGTGTTCAATTTCACCCAGAAGTTACACACACTAAACAAGGTCTACGTATTTTAGAGCACTTTGTTGTTGATATTTGTCAGTGTGAAAAGTTATGGACTTCTGCATCAATTATTGAAGATGCTGTGGCAAAAATGAAGGCACAAGTCGGTGATGACGAAGTAATTCTTGGTCTTTCTGGTGGTGTTGATTCATCGGTTGTTGCAATGTTATTGCAGCGCGCTATTGGTGATAAGTTAACTTGTGTATTTGTTGATAACGGTTTACTTCGCTTAAATGAAGCTGAACAAGTGATGGACATGTTTGGTGACCACTTTGGTTTAAATATCGTTCATGTTAATGCTGAAGAGCGTTTCTTAAACCGTTTAGCTGATGAAAGTGAACCAGAAGCTAAGCGTAAGATCATTGGTAATGTTTTTGTTGAAGTGTTTGATGAAGAGTCAAAGAAACTTAAAAATGCCAAATGGTTAGCTCAAGGTACCATTTATCCTGATGTTATCGAGTCAGCGGCATCAGCCACTGGTAAAGCACATGTTATCAAGTCTCACCACAATGTTGGTGGCTTGCCTGATGATATGGAAATGGGCTTAGTTGAGCCATTACGTGAATTATTTAAAGATGAAGTACGTAAGATTGGTTTAGAGCTAGGTTTACCATACGACATGCTTTACCGTCACCCATTCCCTGGTCCAGGGCTAGGTGTACGTATTTTAGGTGAAGTGAAAAAAGAATATGCTGACTTATTACGTCGCGCAGATGCTATTTTCATTGAAGAATTACACAACCATGACTTATACAAAAAAGTCAGCCAAGCGTTTACTGTTTTCTTACCAGTACGTTCAGTAGGCGTTATGGGCGACGCCCGTAAATATGACTGGGTTGTGTCGTTACGCTGTGTTGAAACCATTGACTTTATGACCGCACGTTGGTCGCATTTACCCTATGATTTCTTAGGGTTAGTGTCTAACCGTATTATTAACGAAATTGATGGCATTTCACGTGTTGTTTACGATATCAGTGGTAAGCCGCCAGCAACAATAGAGTGGGAATAAAGCGACTTTCTTTTTTGTTATTTCGCATTATTTCGGCGTCGAAAGTACTCACTGACTAGCGTCAGCTCCGTGCTATCTTCTTGAATTAAGGCAAACTAACCTCAAATAAAGCACTCTATTGCGAAATAATTAAAACCCCAGAACTGAAAAGCTTTGGGGTTTTCTTTTATGAACAACTCTAATTAGGTGCACAAACTTTTTGAATACTTTAGCAACGCCGTAGAGTTTTCTATTTTTGAGCGTTTGACTATGTGTGATGAAATAAAAAGGAATACAATGAAGATCATAACACCAATAAGAAGAGCTAATTACAATGCCTATTGAAAGATTAGAAACCAAACAAAGAATGAGCAGAATTGTTAAACATAACGGTACTATTTACTTATGTGGTCAAGTGGCTGCTGATGCCTCAAAAGATATAACAGAGCAAACTCAAACTATGCTTGCTAAAGTTGATACATTACTAGAACAAGCGGGTAGTGATAGAAAGCATATCTTATCGGCAACTATCTACGTTAAAGATATGAGCTACTTTGCAGATATGAATGCGGTGTGGGATGCTTGGATACCCGAAGGTTTTGCACCTGCGCGAGCTTGTGTTGCCGCTAAAATGGCAAGAGAAGCACTGTTAGTTGAAATATCAGTAATTGCGGCTGAAATATAAAACATACTTGCAAGTGACTTTTATGGTTACAGTTGTTGTGGCTGTTGAGCAATATCTTTATTAATGGAGTGAACTTTTGAATCTTTCTAATCAGTATTATCAATTAGGGAAAAACTTTTACCACGAAACACTTCCTTCACCCGTTTCGGAGCCAGAATTATTACTCTGGAATGCTCCTTTAGCTAACGCCCTAGGTATCAAGTTATTTAGACAAGAAGACAATGAGTTACTTGCGCAGTACTTTTCTGGAAATCAATTGATTCAGGGCAGTAAGCCCATTGCTCAAGCCTATTCAGGGCATCAATTTGGCCACTTTAATCCGCAGCTTGGAGATGGTCGTGCTCATTTATTAGGTGATTTAACAGATATACAGGGTCAAGCATGGGATGTGCAGCTAAAAGGCTCCGGCACTAGTTATTTTTCACGTAGTGGTGATGGCCGATGTGCATTAGGTCCAGCATTACGTGAATTCATTATGAGTGAGTCAATGTTTGCCTTAGGTGTGCCAACCACACGCTGTTTGGCGGTAGTGGCGACTGGAGACGCTGTTTATCGAGAAAGACCATATCCAGGCGCTGTTGTCACTCGTATTGCTGCTAGCCATATTCGTGTTGGTACTTTTCAATTCTTTGCTGTACGCAAAGATATTGAGTCACTTAAAAAGCTCACCTGTTTTGCCATAGAACGTCACTTTCCGGAAATAGAAGTCGTAACATCGGAAGGTGAAAATTCGGCTGAGGCACTTGTTAGTGGTCAGAATGTCCTTGATTTTTTTGCTGCGGTACTCAAAAAGCAAGTTACGTTAGTTGTTTCATGGTTACGTGTTGGCTTTATTCATGGTGTGATGAATACCGATAATACCGCTATTTCGGGTGAAACTATTGATTACGGTCCATGCGCCATGATGAATCATTATCATCGTGACACTGTCTTTAGCTCTATCGATAGAAATGCGCGCTATGCTTTTGGCAATCAAAGTAAAATAATGCAATGGAATATGGCGAGACTCGCTGATTGTTTATTACCGCTAGTCGACGAAGATGAAGACACAGCGTTAGCCAAAATTACGCCATTGTTACAGCAATTTGCCAATGATTTACAGTATCGTTATTTTGAAATGATGGTGAATAAATTAGGTATTGCTGAATTGGTTGAAGGTGATATTGAATTGGTCAATGACTTACTGGCTATCATGCAGAAACAACAGTTAGATTACACCCAGCATTTTATCGCCTTAGCTGAAAATTTAACTCAGGAAGAGGTGGATAATTTCATTGAAAATGCGACAGAAGCAGAGCAGTCAGAGCAGGAACTATGGCTAACACGCTGGTATAGCCGAATTTCTGACGATGTAACTGCCGCTAAAGCATTAATGGAAAAAACTAACCCGCTAGTTATCCCAAGAAACCATCATGTTGAACGGGTATTAGCGATAAGCGAAGAAACTGGAGATTTATCCGCTTTACATGAGTTTTTAGCAGTACTTCAGCAACCTTACGACACTTTAAAGCAAACAACAGTCTATCAAGATGCACCGAGCGATGGCGATGAGAATTACCATACTTTCTGTGGTACTTAACTTTACTTAATTGTGTATTAACCTTTAGTTACGTGTTTGCTAAGTCACGCAGCAAACACGTAACAAATTTTATTATATTCCTAATATCTGCTTTAGCTTATCAGCACCAGCTCGACTGGTACTGAGTTCGGTTTTAGTATTATCGTTCATGATCACCATTAATTTACCATTAAACCAACGCTGAATTTCTTTCACTTTATCGATGTTGATCAAGTAGCTTCGATGGATCCTAACAAAATCTGTGGTCGATAAGCCTTGTTCTAATGCTTCGAGTTTTTCTGATAAATAATGATTTGTTTCACCGTCCCATGCGAAACAACTACCTTGAGAAGATTTAATAAAGAATATCTCTTGCGGTGATAAAATAGTCATGCGCTCACCGTTTTTACTCACCAAACGTCTAATCGGTTCGATATTTTCTATTTTATTTGTGCTATCACTGCAAACCTCGTTTTGTGATTGTTGATGAGCGTCTCGTTGAAATTCATTGAGAAACAGCTTTTTTGCTTTATCAATTGCATCTATTAAGCGCGCAAGAGGAAATGGTTTTAGTAAATAGTCGGTGGAAGAATTTTCAAAGGCTTGTATGGCAAATTGATCATAGGCAGTGGTGAAAATGACTAAAGGTTTATAATTTAATAAGCTTAATAAATCCATGCCATTAATTTCAGGCATTTGAATATCGAGTAGCACTAAGTCTGGTTCTTCAGTATTAATTAAGTCTACAGCTTCTTTACCCGTAGTTGCATAACCTACTAACTCAATATCAGGAATAAGGCTTAACTGATGCGCTAATTTATCTCTAGCGGGTTTTTCATCGTCGGCGAAAATCACTCTTATTTTATCAGGCAATTCAATAATATTGCCTTGGGTTAAAGTGATGTTACTCATAATGCCATTTCAACGATTACCGTTGCTCCGTGGTTATTTTCCGTTAACTCTTCACATGGGCTATTACGTAATATGACTTTACCTTGCGGTAACTGCTGCACCCGTAGTTGTAAATTTTTCATACCAACACCTTTACCAACCCCCTTTTCTAACACGTCATTACTAAAGCCAATACCATTATCGCTGATGGCTATCTTTAGGATTTTTTGACTTTTCTGAGATGCTTCTTCTACTTTAATGTTAATTTCTAGCTGAGTTTCTTTAGCATTATGTTTAATCGCATTTTCTACGATGGGTTGCAAAATAAGTGGTGGTACTTGGATGCTAAGTAATTCTTTTGGAATGGAAAAGTTGACAATTAACCTCTCTCCAAAGCGTGCTTTTTCGATATTAAGATACTTATTTATAATGGTAACTTCTTGCTGCAATGAAACACTGCTTTCTTCACCGGTATCTAAAGAATAACGAAGAATATCAGCTAATTCGTGTAACACTTCGTCTGCCAAATTAGGATTAGAATGAATATAAGCTGAAATCGTATTTAAGCTGTTAAACATGAAATGTGGGTTAAGTTGATATCTTAACGTTTGCAACTGCGCCTGTTTTCTTGCTTTCTTCTCGCACGATATCCTCCCTCTACTTTCAATATAGCGGGTAATAAAGTAAATGGGTGTTCCCCAAGAAAGTCCACCCCAAAAAACAAAGCTTCCCATAAATGAAGTGCTGTCAAAAGCTAAGCTAAGTAAATGATCCGTTAAGCTCAAGCCAATTGTTAAACAACATACGGCAATGCTCCATTCAAAAAAGGTATTTTCAATACCTCTACTACGAAGGGTTAAAATAGAATAAGCGGCAAACCAAACCGGTAGCCAATAAAAACAGACAAACCAGATGCTGGTGGCGAGCAGTGTTTCGAGCGACACAGAACTAACGCCTGAAATGATTAATCCAGCGGTAAACATCAGGTCAACAAGCAACAAAATGAAAAAACTGTATTTGAAAAAAGGCTGTCGTAACATGTATTTCTCTACTCTATGGGATGTATGTTGAGCTACTGATGAAAAGCACCAAAGGTAATGCTTCGGTGCTTATGTCTTTTGTTAACAAAATTAATTAAAAATAACTTATATTACTTATTTTTAACACATTTTTATTACTGTCCAGTTGCTGGCCCGGCATTGTACGCCAGACCAAACTTAACCCTGCGAGACTTTTAGCTGACCACTCTTTTTGGTTACCAAAACCAAACTGCTTCAATTGAGTAAAAGGGATTTCGACTGTTTTCCATTCTTTACTAGGTGTTAATGTTGCAGTGAAATGATCCCAATCTTTAACTTCACTGTGATATACAGATAAGCCGAAGGGTATTTTAGATCCTTGATAGGTTATTTTGATTCCCTGAAATTTAGAAGCGTCAACAGAATGTTCAAACAATACTTGCATACCAGCCCATGCACCAAAACCGCCTGGCTTCCCTAATTGTGTGTCGATGGCAAGCGTATTATCTTTTTGCGCTATTACTGCTGCTGATTTCCCGCCCATCATAGTATCGCTAATGGTTTGCCATTGAATTGGGCCGTTAAAATTATCAATGACTTTATTGGCTATTGTTGAGGTTGATTCGGCGACATTACATTCCTCACCCAGTGGAGCAAGCTTTTTGTTCTGAGCTATAAGATCTTTTCTATCAATTTTTTCGCCTGATTTATACACTGTTTTAATATTGCTTAATTGGGAAATGTCATTAAGTGGGTTTTGTTCTAGTAAAATAAAGCTGGCTTGGAAGCCTTGCTTTAATTGACCGAGCTCTGGTGCATTAATTATCTTAGCGGCATCAATTGTCGCTGCATTAATGACTTGAGCTGTTGTTAACCCTGATTGACTCAACGCTTGCATTTCATTGTGAAGGCCACTGCCATGCAAGGTATAAGGGTTTCCGGCGTCTGAGCCTGCACCAATAGTAATGCCTGCGCGGGCAAGTAAGTTAAGGTTTTTATATGCCAGTTGTTTTTTTTGCCAAGTAATATCTTTCCATTTTGACGGTGCTGGAACTTTGTCAAATAAGCAGTGCTGTAGTTTGTCTGGCACAGTCGCTAATAATGTTGTATTACCGCTAATTTGCTGGTGCTCATGTTCTGCGCTGTGATTATAATAAACTGCCAAGGTCGGTATATAAGCCACCTTATGTTTAACCATTAAAGCAATAAATTCTTCATCTACTGATTCAGAGTTTATACCATGGGCCAATGCAGTAGCGCCGGCCTTTATTGCTCTTTTCCCATCTTCTAATGTAGATACATGTACAAAGTAAGGTAGTCCTGCCGCTTTTGAACGTCTGCCGATTTCTGTTAGTTGCTTATCGGTTAATGAAGCTCCATGGCCACCAAAGGTTTCAATAACTGCTTTAGTTAAATGGGGCTTGCGTGCCATGTGTTGTTGCCATAAATCATCAATTGCCTCAAAACTTGTAACTTCTAATGCACTACCACCGAACTGTGTGCCATGTCCGCCTGGATTGGTAAATAATACGCCAGCATAGAATAGATTTGGTGTGGTTTGATTCGTTATTAATTGGCTTGCTTCACTAAGGGTTGTATCAAAAGAAAACAGGTCAACAATGCTAGTTACACCTAAATAAAGGTTGGAATTAAAGTGCGATGCAACAGGCAAATATTGAAACTCTTTACCGTAATTGCTACCAGATGCGCCAAGGTGAACATGTAGGTCAATCAAGCCGGGTAGAGCAAAGTTATTATCTGCATCGATAATGGTGTCTGCTGGTACTTTTTTAACTTTGCTCGTGGATATTTTAACTATTTTTCCATTTTCAATATACATGGTGCTAGGTAGACTAAAAGTACTCTGTTCTGCTTGATATAGGCGAATGTTGTCTATACGCAAATCGATGGCCTGAACGTTTATACAGCTAACGCAGGCTAGACTAGTAAGAAATTTTGCCATATTTAATGGTAACTTTTTCATTACTTAGACTCCTTTAAACTGTCAAAGCCATGAACTGAGACATGTAAGACTAACAAAACTAAATTAAGTAAAAAATAGTTAGCGTATAACATATTCATTGGCATGATTTTAATGCCAAAACTGTAGGTTAACACTAATAAAATGCAGAAAATTGCCGAGGAGATTTTAGCGATTGTTTGGATCATATTTTATTCCTTTGTTTTGTTATTTTTATGCTGATTCTTAAGCGCTACGAGCATTTATTGCTGCAGCTCTTTCGTATTGATGGGATAAATGTACGTATTTAATGGGGGGCTGTCGGTAGGATGCCAGTGAAATGACATGATTTGACTCTGAATCGACATAAAAAGCTGATGTAGATTATTTGTGATAATAACTAGCGTGTTTTGAACTATTTAATTTTTCTTATGAAGAACTAAGTATTTTTATGTTCGCAAGGTATGATAGAGACACTAATATCAGTTTATTTTAATGTGAAATACTCATGACTACCTTTACGCCTGCTACTCAACCTTCTCAATTGCACTCATCACTTAAACAAACTTTTGGTTTTGATGAATTTAGAACAGGGCAAGAGCAAACGATATCTCAGCTGCTTAACGGAGACTCATCTTTGGCAATATTTCCCACTGGTGCAGGTAAGTCGCTTTGTTATCAATTGGCGGCGATTAATTTACCTCACTTAAGCTTAGTGGTATCGCCATTATTAGCATTAATGAAAGATCAGTTAGCGTTTTTACACGCTAAAGGCATACCGGCGGCGAGTATTGATTCGACCTTATCATTTGAGCAAAGTCAGCAAGTTACTCGTGATGTTCGTTCTGGCAAAATTAAAATATTAATGGTCTCAGTAGAGCGTTTTAAGAATGAACGTTTTCGCCAGTTTATCGAGTCGATTGCTATTTCGATGTTAGTGGTTGATGAAGCCCATTGTATTTCTGAATGGGGCCATAACTTTCGTCCTGACTACTTGAAACTTCCGCGTTATCGTCAGGAGCTTAATATCCCGTTAGTGTTACTGTTGACCGCAACAGCAACGAAAAAAGTCAAGCAGGATATGGCGCATAAATTTGCCATTGCGTCAGAGCATATTGTGCAAACGGGCTTTTATCGAAGTAACCTTGATTTGTCAGTTTTACCTGTTGCTGAAAAGCAAAAAAATCAAACACTGCTTGATGTTATAAATCATCATCAAGGCAGTGGTATTGTTTACGTGACTTTGCAGCATAGTGCAGAAAAAGTTGCTGAATTTTTACAGCAACAAGGGCTACAAGCGCAGGCATATCATGCGGGTTTTAAAGATGATCTAAGGCAAAAAATCCAGCAAGACTTTATGCAGGGAAAAACGAGCATTGTTGTCGCGACTATTGCGTTTGGCATGGGCATAGACAAGTCAGATATTCGTTTTGTTATACATTACGACTTGCCTAAATCTATCGAAAATTATAGCCAAGAAATTGGCCGAGCAGGACGAGACAAGCAAAACTCTGCATGTTTTACTTTAGCAAACCTTGACGGCATTCATACGGTTGAAAACTTTGTTTACGCTGATACGCCAGAGCGCGCTAGTATTGATTATGTATTGCAAAATATTCGTAATGAAGTGCAAGATGGCCAATGGGAACTGCAAGTGTTGGCTTTATCTAACGCCAGTAATATTAAGCAATTACCGTTAAAAACGTTATTGGTTCAGCTAGAGCTTATGGGAATTATTAGTGCTAAATTTAGCTATTTTGCTGATTTTAAATTTAAGTTTGTCACGCCAAAAGAGCAAATAATTAGTAGCTTCAATGCCGATAGAAGTGAGTTTTTAGCGCAAGTGTTTAGCTGTGCGAAAATGAAAAAAGTCTGGGGAGAGCCTGATTTTGAACTGATGCATTCTCGTTATCAAGCGCCAAGAAAAAGAATTGTCTCAGCGTTGGAATACTTGGCTGATCAACAACATATCGTACTGGAAACGAAAAAGGCGACTGAAGTTTTTAGTGTCAATATGGCGGCGTTAGATAATGCCGATTTAGTTGAACAGCTTTATCAGTATTTTGCTGAAAAAGAGCAAGCCGAAATAGAGCGTATTAGCAAACTCGTGCAATTTTTTCAAAGTGACCGTTGTCTAACGAAGCAATTATCGCATTATTTTGACGACCAATTCGCTCCTGAAAACTGTGGACATTGTTCGGTTTGCCGTGGGCAAGTGGCAGTATTACCGTATTCAAATGATCAACAGGCGATTAGTTCAGAAACAATAACACTGGCAATTGCGCAAATACAACAGCACTTTTCGAGCTTAAAAGCTACCGCTACAGTATTACCTAAAGGCTTATCTATCGACACTATTTGCCGGTTTTTATCAGGTATGAGCGTACCGTTATTTACGCGTACTAAAGTGCGTCAATTGAGTTACTTCGCGGTGTGTCAGCATATGCGCTATGCAGATATTAAAGCACAGGTGGTAAGTACTTTAAGATAAGATCAAAAAAGGCACTAAATTAGTGCCTTTATGTTCAGGATGAACGGTATAACGCGGGTGCGTGGCCGTTTCTAGACATCCTGTCTTTCGTTAATAGTTAACGCGTCTTAGTGGCCGCAACCGCCTTCACCATGCACATGACCGTGTTCTAATTCTTCTTCAGTGGCATCACGCACTTCTAAAATTTCAACATCAAATTTTAAGTCAATACCGGCTAAAGGATGGTTACCATCGACTGTGATTTCATCATCTTGCACATCAATAACAATAACAGTTTGTTCGCCTTCGTCTGTTGTTGCACGTAGTTGACTACCAACATCTAAATCTTCAATGCCGGCAAACATGGCTTTTGGCACGGTTTGTACAAAGCCGTCTTCTCTTTCGCCGTATGCATTTTCTGCAGTAACGGCAACTTCGAATTTGTCACCAGCTTCATGACCTACTAATTCTTCTTCTAAACCTGGGATAAGGTAATGAGAGCCTTGGATCACAGCCAGTGGGCTATGGTCATAAGAACTATCAATTAATGTGTCTTCACTGTCAGATACAGCGTAATGTAATACAACAACTTTGTTGTCAGAAATTTTCATAATATGTCCTATTCGGCGTCTGAGCTTATATTGTAAGGGAGTGGGGAAATAGTTAATCCCATATGGTGTTCTTTTATACGTAATTCGGTCGATGCATCAACATCATTGGCCAAAATAGCTTGAATATATGTTTGCTTATCATCTGCTTGATATGCCGCAAGTACATCACCGGCTTTACGCCAATTTTCACCAAGCTTTTTCTCAATAACATCACCCGTATTGGCATTTACTGCGTTGCCGGTAAGGGCAAAGAGTGCGCGTTTGTTTTTACCTAGGTATTGCATTCTAGCAACAGTTTCTTGTCCTAAATAACAACCTTTAGTAAAGCTAATACCGTTAATAGCTTGTAAGTTAAGCATTTGCGGCACGTACTCAGCAATATATTGTTCTGAAAGTATCGGGAAACCTTCAGAAATTTCTAATAATTGCCAAACGTTGTCGTTAAAAATTGGAAAATCAAATTTGGCTGAAACTTTTGCTAAGTTATCTTTACTATCAATAATTAAGTAACGACTCATTTCACCAGCAATGTAAACTAGAGTTGTGTCTTGTTCTTGAATAACCGGCGTTAAGGTATCAGGCACTTGCGTAAATAATTCAGCCATTTTTTCTGTCGCTTTACTGCCTGCTATTGCTAGGTAATCAATGTCTTTTGCTTGAGATATTTCAACTTTGGCGAATACACCAAATTTTTTCAATTCAGCTAAAGATTGTTCGATAGAGCTTGCTGGCTGTAATAGTAAATATGCGCTATTGCGTTCTATTAAGCGAAAAGCTGAGAAAACTTTACCTTTAGCATTACAGTGCGCACCAGTTAGCAATTTCTCTTGCGCTAAACTATTAACGTCACAAGTAACTTGCCCTTGTAAATATTTCGCTTGTTCCTCTCCCGTTAAAGATATTGCTTTAAAACTATTGAGAGCAATCGCAAATACATCGGGTAATTCGTTATAGCTAGGTAAGTTACTATTCATGGTGTTGGTATCCGGCAATAATGCAGAAAAAGACTAATACAACAATAAATGAGGACATTTATTCTAATTACAACCATATATCATTTTTTTCTGCTATTTTAATTGTTATCGAAATTATCCTATTTGATGATCAATTCGTGGCTATTTTTAGCTCGAGTTTGTTAGAATAAGAGCAGATTTAACTAAATAGGGTGATGTATGTCATTAAAAGATAATAAACCGCGACTTCGCTGGGCATGTCGACGTGGAATGCTTGAACTAGATGTGCTTTTTATGCCATTTGTTGAAGAGGCGTACGATGATCTTTCTGAAGAAGATAAGGCAACCTTTGAGCGTTTATTAGAGTGCCAAGATCCTGAGTTATTTGCTTGGTTTATGGGACATGAAACTTGTGAAGACAAAGAACTTAACGCCATGGTGCAATTTATACTACAGCGCATTAAGGTTTAATATTGAGGTATCGCCTTCTGAAGTTAAGGCGATATTGAAATTTCTAATAGCCTTTGGCTGTTGCTATATCACATTGTTATTCATGCTTGGTTTTAAACTCTGGTATACCCTAATAATACTGTTATTTACTTTCTTACTTATTAGCCACCGAAATTTAATTCTTTTATTTTTACAACGAAAATCATCAACGTTCTTTGCGACATTTTTTCTTCAGCAGACTGATTTTTTCTTGTTGACAGATACTGGAGAGTGTCAGTTTAACAACCGAAAAGCATTGCAGTTATCTGCCCAATCTCAAGTCAATTTATGGGGCTATTGGTTAATATTCACGGACAGCAGTGTCAGTAAGAAATACATATTCAAAGACAGTTTATCTGCTAAAGACCAAGCTAGAATGGCTCGAACAATTATGCGGTTAAGACAATTTCCAAGCGAGACTGCTTAGCCTCGCTTATAGCCTATTTTTTATAGGCTAACTTACGGTTTTAAAATAGTAATTGTTGTTTCATCAAGCATGTTAGGGAAGTCGAGCGTGTAGTGTAAACCGCGGCTTTCTTTTCTGTTCAATGCTGATTTTATAATGAGCTCAGCTACTTGCACTAAATTACGTAGTTCAAGCAAATTATTGCTAACTCTAAAATGGCGGTAATATTCTTCAATTTCGCTTTGTAGCATTTCTACTCGGTGCAATGCACGTTCTAAGCGTTTTGTCGTGCGAACAATACCAACATAATCCCACATAAACAGGCGCAATTCGTGCCAATTATGTTGAATAACCACTTCTTCATCAGAGTCGGTAACACGACTATCATCCCATGCGGGTAATTTTATATAAGCTTGCTTGTGACTCAGTTTTTCTTCGATATCTAAAGCGGCAGCTCGGGCAAACACTAGGCATTCTAATAAAGAGTTACTCGCTAAGCGATTTGCCCCATGCAAGCCAGTGTATGATACTTCGCCTATTGCATATAAGTTTTCAGTATCTGTTTTACCTTGCTTATTAATCATGACACCACCACAAGTATAATGAGCAGCAGGTACAACCGGCATAGGCTGTTTGGTAATATCTATGCCTAGTGAACGAGTTTTCTCATAAATAGTTGGGAAGTGCTGTTTAATAAAATCGCTTGATTTGTGACTAATATCTAAATACATACAATCAGCGCCAAGGCGTTTCATTTCAAAATCAATGGCACGAGCAACGATGTCACGTGGGGCAAGTTCTGCTCGTTCATCAAAGCTTGGCATAAAACGGCTGCCATCTGGGCGACGTAGAATAGCGCCTTCACCACGCAATGCTTCAGTGAGTAAGAAAGTACCTGCTTCTGGATGGAACAAACAAGTAGGATGGAATTGGTTAAACTCCATATTGGCAACACGACAACCTGCGCGCCAGGCCATGGCAACGCCGTCACCACTGGCAACATCAGGGTTTGAAGTATATTGATAAACCTTACTTGCACCGCCGGTGGCCAAAATAGTTTTTTTAGCAAAAATGCTTTCAACTTTTTCGCTATTACGGTTCCATACGTAAGCGCCATTACATTGATTCTCACCCGTAGAGGCGTTTTCTTGGCAAACTAAGTCAATGGCGTTGTAGCGTTCAAAAATTCGAATTCGACTATGGTTTTTTACTTGCGAAACTAGCGTGGTTTGAATTGCTTGCCCTGTAGCATCCGCAGCGTGAAGAATTCTGCGGTGACTATGACCACCTTCGCGAGTTAAGTGATAATTCACATCGCCGTTACTCGTTGGTACATCACGGTCAAAACTAACACCTTTATCAATCAGCCACTCTAAACACATTTTGGCGTTTTCTGCGGTATATTGCACTGCGGCTTCATCGCATAAGCCAGCCCCAGCTATTATCGTGTCGTTAACGTGGGCATCAATGCTGTCACTCTCATCGAATACTGCGGCAACGCCGCCTTGCGCGTAAAATGTTGAGCCATCATTAACTTGGCCTTTACTGAGGATAACCACGTCGGCATTTTTAGCTAAATGCAGTGCTAAAGATAATCCTGCTGCGCCACTACCGATAATTAATACGTCGCAATTGTGTTGCTGATTCATATATTCTTGGAATTAAGGTACAATAATTGATAGCTCAATATTAACTTTTATTGCAGTGACAAAACAGCCCAAAACAATTTTTATAAATAAAATTTAATTTTTTTCAATATTTATCGAACTTTTTAGCGCAAGGCCAGTCCTACTTTATGCGTTTGCCATGAGCCAGATGTATATAAAGTTAAATGGTTAGTAGGAGATAAGGCTCAAATGAGCGAACAGAACGTGGACCAAAAGTTGGTTGAGCGGGTACAACGTGGCGATAAAAACGCATTTAACCTGCTGGTAACGAAGTACCAACATAAAGTAGCAAATTTGGTGTCACGCTATGTAAAGAACCATAGTGATGTGCCAGATATAGTGCAAGAAGCATTTATTAAAGCTTATAGAGCTTTACCTAATTTTAGAGGTGATAGTGCTTTTTATACATGGTTATACCGCATTGCGGTTAATTGTGCGAAGAATCATCTTGTAGCGGGAGGGCGCAAGCCACCGGGTTCAGACATCGATGTAGAAGATGCTGAAATGTATGATTCAGGTGAGGCATTGAGAGAAAACGCATCACCAGAGAAGTTATTACTGACCAATGAAATTAAAGAAGTCGTATTTAAAACTATTGAGCAATTACCGGAAGATTTGCGAACAGCAATCAACCTAAGAGAGCTAGAAGGGTTAAGTTACGAAGAAATTGCAACGGTAATGGATTGTCCTGTTGGGACGGTACGTTCAAGAATATTTAGAGCACGAGATGCTGTAGATAAGAAAATACGACCATTATTACAGCAGCAATAAGTGCAACAATCGTAAATAGTGTATTATTTAGTGACGATTCACTAAATAATTAATGAAGAGTTAGTTTTTAAGGTGTCATTATGAGTGAAAATAAGTTTGAGACAGTATCATCAGTAGTTGATAGTTATCAGCCCAACGATGAAATCATTGAGGATTTACTCAATGACGCTCACTTGTCTGCAACTTGGGATCGTTACCATTTAATGGGCGATGTAATGCGTGGTGAAACATCTGATGTGATCAATTTAGATTTATCTTCAGAAATTGCCGCTGCAATAGCAGATGAACCAACAGTACTAGCTCCTCGAACGTCTAATAACTTGGCAGCGAAATTCAAAGCTAAAGTTGTACATCTTGCTAAACCGTTTGGTCAAATGGCAATTGCTGCCTCAGCAGCAGGTTTGATGGTAATGGGCGTACAACAAAACTCAGCTGACAATAATGTAATTTTGCCAGAAAGCCAGGTGGTTAAAACGATGCCATTTGGTGGTATTGCTGAACCCGTTAGTTTGAACTTTCAACAAACTAGTCGCACCAATGAAAAACAGGCATTTGTTGAACAGCAACGTCGTTTTCAAGCTTTATTATCCGATCATCAACAACAAATTAAGTTAAGCTCTGTTGATGTTAGCGAACAAGCTAAACAAGAGAAGGTTGAAGATCCGGTTAAATGAAATTAATTCGTAGTCTGCTGTTACTGGTAACCATAAGCACATCTGTAACAGCCAATGAAACTGAACAAGCCGAACCTTGGCTTGAACGCCTTGCACAATCTTTGCAATCCCTCAATTTTAGTACTTCCTTTGTTGTAGTAAAAAATAACCAAGCTGAACCCTATCACTGGTTTCATGGCGTAAACGCTGATGGTGATGAATTAGAAATCCTCTCATTACTCAATGGCCCTCGACGCGATATTTTACGTAAGAAAAATGTTGTCAGTTATATTGAGCCAGAATTACCTCCATATTCAGTTGTTTCTCAACAGATTTCTGGCCCTATTCCTGCCATTTTAAGGATGGATGCGACAACACTTTCACAAACATATGACTTTATTTCTGTTGGACGTAGCCGCGTATTGGGTCGTCCTGCGCAATTAATACGTATTGTTTCTAAAGATCCTCACCGTTATGGTCATTGGCTATGGTTAGATCAAAAAACGGGTATGCTGCTCAAGTTAGCAATAGCTTCACGTACAGGGCAATTATTAGAGCAAATTCAATTTACCCATTTAGATATTACACCTGAGCTTGGTGAAAGCTTGCAAAAATTACAACAAAGTACACTACCTAAAGTGATTGAGATACCTGAAGGTTATCAAGCACAAACATTGCAATGGCAAGTCAAATGGTTGCCAGAAGGTTTTAAGCAAATCAATGCTAATCGTCATCGTATTTCAGCGACGAAAAAGCCTGTGGAATTTATGCTATTCAACGATGGCCTAGTTGATGTTTCTGTTTATGTTAATGGCAGTGAAGATACACAACGTGCCACTGATTATGTAATGGACGGTGCAACTGTCGTATTAAATCAAGTAGTGAATGGTTTTGAAGTTAGCGTAGTAGGTAAAATTCCCGCTAATACAGCCAAAGCCATTGCAGATTCTGTAGTATTGATGCCAAAAACTGCACCATGATTGAAGAGAGTGCAACGGTTGTTGCGATTGAAAATGACAATATTACCGTTACTAGTGAGTTAAAATCCACTTGTAGCGGTTGTAAACAAATTGATAATTGTGGCAGTGGACAAGTGGCGAAGGCTTTTCCTCAAAAGCAGCTTTCTTTAACGGTAAAATCAACTATACCATTACAGTTAGGTGACAAAGTGATAATCGGCTTGAGCGAGTCTGCATTGTTATCATCTGCGTGGCAGGTATATTTACTACCGCTATTTGGCTTGCTTGCAGCAGCATGGCTTGGGCAATGGTTAGTAAACAACAATATACTTGGCCATGAATTCTTCGCTATTATATTTGCATTAGTTGGTGGTTATGCCGGTTTTTTATTGGCTAAACAGCAACAAAGTAAGCTTCATAAATGTGCGGAATTAGCGCCAAAAATTATTCGTCGTCAAAATCTAAACATCGCCATTACAGAAATCACTGATTGAATCGCAACAAAAGATAGCCCCAGCGCGCTAAATTAGCTAAAATCTCGCCATTATTGAATTAACTACAAGCTTATTTGACTTCCCATTTATGAAACATATTCGAAATTTTTCTATTATTGCCCATATTGATCACGGTAAATCAACGCTTTCAGATCGCCTAATACAACATTGTGGTGGCCTGCAAGAACGTGAAATGGAAGCCCAAGTGCTTGATTCAATGGATATTGAACGCGAGCGTGGTATTACCATTAAGGCACAAAGTGTAACGCTTGACTATAAAGCAAAAGATGGTGAAGTATATCAACTCAACTTTATCGATACACCAGGCCACGTTGATTTCTCTTATGAAGTTTCACGCTCATTGGCATCATGTGAAGGCGCTTTACTTGTTGTTGATGCAGGACAAGGGGTTGAAGCTCAAACGGTTGCCAATTGTTATACCGCTATTGAAATGGACTTAGAAGTACGCGCGATATTAAATAAAATTGACTTACCGCAAGCAGATCCTGAGCGTGTTAGTGAAGAGATTGAAGATATTATCGGTATTGATGCGACTGATGCCGTGCAATGTTCTGCTAAAACAGGTATTGGCATTGAAGATGTATTAGAAGATATTGTTGAACATATTCCTGCTCCTGAAGGCGAGGTTGACGCCCCGTTACAAGCATTGATTATCGATTCATGGTTTGATAATTATCAAGGTGTTGTATCACTGGTTAGAATAATAAATGGCCAAGTGAAAAAAGGCGATAAAATGGTTGTTATGTCTACCGGGCAAACACATATTATTGATAAAGTCGGTATTTTCACTCCTAAACAAACAGACACAGGCATATTGAAAACAGGTGAAGTTGGTTTCATTATTGCTGGTATCAAAGAAATTCATGGTGCGCCTGTAGGTGACACTATTACTATCTTTAAGAAAGAAGCAGAAAGCGCACTACCAGGCTTTAAAAAGGTTCAACCACAAGTTTATGCCGGTATTTTCCCGATTAGTTCTGATGATTATGAAAATTTCCGTGACGCGTTAAATAAACTTAGTTTAAACGACGCTTCTTTATTCTTTGAACCAGAAAATTCATCAGCACTTGGTTTTGGTTTCCGTATTGGCTTCTTAGGTATGTTGCACATGGAAATTATTCAAGAGCGTCTTGCTCGTGAATATGACCTTGATTTGATCACAACAGCGCCAACGGTAAATTATGAAATTGCTTGTACCAATGGTGATATTTTATCTATTGATAACCCTAGCGACTTACCGGCAATTAACAATATTGAAGAAATTCGCGAACCAATTGTACAAGCAAATATTTTGGTACCTCAAGAGCATTTAGGTAATGTAATTACCTTATGTATTGAAAAACGTGGCGTACAAAAAGACATTATTTATCACGGCAACCAAGTAGCCGTAACCTATGAGTTACCAATGGCTGAAGTGGTAATGGACTTTTTTGATAAATTAAAATCAACTAGTCGTGGTTACGCTTCACTTGATTATAATTTTGTCCGTTTTGAAGCAGCTGACATGGTTCGTGTTGATGTCATGATTAATGGCGACCGTGTTGATGCACTGGCGATGATCACGCACAGAGCTAACTCTGTTGCACGTGGTCGTATGTTAGTTGAAAAACTGAAAGAGTTAATTCATCGCCAAATGTTTGATATCGCAATTCAAGCGGCAATTGGTAACAACGTAATTGCTCGTACTACAGTGAAGCAATTACGTAAAAACGTAACGGCAAAATGTTACGGTGGTGATATCTCTCGTAAGAAAAAATTATTACAAAAGCAAAAAGATGGTAAAAAACGTATGAAACAGGTCGGTAACGTTGAAGTACCGCAAGAAGCGTTTTTAGCTGTACTTAAATTAGATAACTAATTAGCACTATAACTAACTATAGTTAATTACATCGTAGGGATAATATGGCAGTTTACTTTTCAATATTTTTAGTCATTGTTACCGTTATTACGGGCATTGTGTGGCTAGCTGATAAATTTTATTTAGCGCCACAACGACAACTTAAACTTGTTAATGCTCAGGCGCAGTGTGATACGCCGCTAGGTGATGAAGTTACGGCTAAATTGACTGAGCCTTCTGCAATTGTAGATACGTCAGTGCAAATTTTTCCTGTTATCGCCTTTGTGTTGATATTGCGCTCATTTATCTATGAACCATTTCAAATTCCATCTGGTTCTATGATGCCGACGTTACTTGATGGTGACTTTATTTTAGTGAATAAATTTAACTATGGTTTACGTGATCCCGTTGTTCGTAACAAGTTTATTGAAATAGGCTTGCCTGAACGTGGTGATGTAGTGGTATTTAAGTATCCTATAAACCCTCAAATTGATTATATTAAGCGTGTTGTTGGTTTACCTGGCGATAGAGTTATATACCGTGATAAGTCTATTTATATTCAACCCGCATGTGATCCTTCGCTAGATAGCTGTCCAAAGCTTGAAAAAGTGATAACAGAGTTCGTTAGTAAGGGCGACTATAGCTCTTATGGTCGAGAACTCTATCGCTATACGGCAAATATGGGAGATAAAACTCACGACTTGCTAGTTGATAATGGTGTTTCTGCGCAACGACAGGCATCAGCATTTTGTGCTAGTGCTGAAGGAAATTTATGTCAACAGTCAGGAACAGCACGCGATGAATTTGTTGTGCCTAAAGGCCATTATTTTGTCATGGGTGATAACCGGGATAATAGCCTAGATGGTCGTTTTTGGGGCTTTGTACCGGAAGAAAACTTAGTTGGCGAAGCCGTTGCTATTTGGATGAGTTTCGATTTTGAGCGAACGCCTGAAAGCTTCTTACCACGTTGGATACCAACAGGTGTGCGTTTTTCTCGTATCGGTGGAATTGAATAATTGTGTTAAATACTCCAGCAGCTATCGCGCGGTTATCGAAAAAAATAGGCTATAGTTTTAAAGAGCCGAAATTATTATTGCAAGCATTAACGCACCGCAGTGCAAAAGGCGCCCATAACGAACGCTTAGAATTTTTAGGTGACTCAATTTTGGGTTTTGTTATTGCGGAAGTTTTATTTAAGCAATTCCCTGATCATGCTGAAGGTGACTTAACTCGAATGCGCTCAAGCTTGGTTAAAGGCGTTACTTTGGCTGAAGTAGGGCGTGACTTTGGTTTAGGTCAGCACCTTATTTTAGGGCCTGGCGAGTTAAAAAGTGGTGGCCATCGTCGAGACTCTATTCTTGAAGATGCAATTGAAGCAATTATTGGCGCGGTGTATTTAGACTCTGATTTGCCGACATGTAAGGCGTTAATATTATCTTGGTTTGAAAAACGTTTAGCGGATATTAAACCGGGTAATGAACAAAAAGATCCTAAAACACGTTTACAAGAGTACTTGCAAGGACGAAAAATTCCTTTACCACAGTACGAAGTAATTAATACGACTGGGCAATCACATAATCAGCAGTTTACCGTACGATGTACAACGAGCGTGCTGGACAATGAAGTGATCACTAAAGGCAGTAGCCGTCGTAAGGCTGAGCAATCAGCCGCTTTACAAGTTTTAACCTTAATTGAAAAAGCTAAATAAGCTTTTCGACACCTTAAGTTGATAAAAAACTCATGACAACAGAACAAAAATATTGTGGTCTTATTGCCATTGTTGGCCGTCCAAATGTTGGTAAGTCAACCTTACTTAATACCTTGCTTGGTCAAAAAGTTAGCATTACCTCACGCAAGCCACAAACTACTCGCCATCGTATTTTAGGTATTTTATCTGAAAAAAATCATCAGGCTGTTTTAGTTGATACTCCGGGCTTACACTCGGAAGAAAAGCGTGCGATTAACCGATTAATGAACCGTGCAGCAAGTAGTACATTAGCTGAAGTAGAAACCATTGTATTTTTAGTTGAAGGTACTCATTGGACAAGTGACGATGAAATGGTACTGACAAAAATAAAAAACAGTGGTGCGCCATGTGTTTTAGTCGTGAATAAAATTGATAATATTCAAGACCGAGATAGTTTATTACCACATTTGCAAAAGCTAGGGGCTATGCATGATTTTGCTGATATTGTGCCAATTTCAGCCAGTAAAGGTGATAACGTAGATGCGATTAAAGACATTTGTTTAAAAGCATTACCTGAAGGGGATTTCTGGTTTCCTGAAGATTATATTACTGATCGCTCTAGTCGTTTTATGGCCTCTGAAATAGTACGCGAAAAATTGATTCGTTTTACTGGTGATGAATTACCATACTCGACCACGGTTGACATAGAACAGTTTAAAGTTGATGAAAAAGGTATTTTACATATCAATGCATTAATTTTAGTCGAACGTAGTAGCCAAAAGCGTATGGTAATAGGTAATAAAGGTGAAAAATTAAAAGTCATTGGCCAAGAAGCAAGACGCGATATGCAAACACTATTCGATCGCAAAGTGTTCTTAGAAACTTGGGTGAAGGTTAAGTCTGGATGGGCTGATGATGAAAGAGCATTAAGAAGTTTAGGCTACGGCGATGACTATTCGGGCTAATTGTGATTAGAAAACTTTACTTAATTGTTTAGCCTATTGATGCAGAGAGTTTAATGCAAGAAACTACTCAGTTAGCGTTTGTTCTACATAGTCGACCTTATCGAGAGAATCAAGTTCTTGTCGACTTGCTAACTGAGAATGATGGCAAAGTGGCAGCGTTAAGTTATGTAGGTCACTCGAGCAAATCAAGTCGTAAAGCTTTACTACAACCTTTTATCCCCGTTAACGTTACGTTGAAAGGACAATACGCTTTAAAAAACTTAGCGCGTGTAGAGCCTGCTGGAAAGTCCATTCTTTTAAAAAAAAACGCACTGTTCAGTGCTTTTTACATCAATGAATTACTGGTTAAATTATTAGCTGAAAATATTCCGTGTATGGAGCTATTTCAGCAGTATCAAGCGAGCTTACAGGGCTTGCTCGACGCGAATGAGTTAGAAATCACTTTGCGTCAATTTGAATTGGTGTTGCTAGCAGAGCTCGGGGTTTCTTTTGACTTTTCTTTGGTTTTTGAACACACTGCTTTGGGGTTTTATTATTTGCCAGAAGACGGTTTTATTCCCGCTTACACGGTACTTAAACAAACTTGCTATGACCGAATGCATTTGCAAGCAATCGCAGAGCAAGACTTTTCCAATCCTGCAACATTAACAACATTTAAAATTTTAATGAGGCAAGTGATTAACCACTTACTCGGCGGCATACCATTAAATAGCCGTAAGTTATTTAGTAAAAAAGTATAGCTGTCATTAAAACTTCAATAGTGACTTTAGTCGTTAAAATAAGAGATTGAATATGAAAGATATTTTATTAGGCGTAAACGTAGACCATATTGCCACATTACGACAAGCGCGTGGTACAAACTATCCAGATCCTGTTTACGCTGCGTCTGTTGCTGAGCATGCTGGTGCTGATGGTATTACAGTACATTTACGTGAAGATCGTCGTCATATCCAAGACCGAGACATTCATGTATTAAAGCAAACATTACATACGCGCATGAACTTAGAAATGGCAGTTACTGATGAAATGCTTGATATTGCTTGTGACGTTAAGCCAGTTTTTTGTTGTTTAGTACCTGAAAAACGCGCTGAATTGACCACTGAAGGTGGATTAGATGTTGCGGGTCAACAAGAAAAAATTAATGCTGCTGTTGCTCGGCTAGCTGATGCAGGTATTCAAACCAGTTTATTTATTGATGCTGATAAAAACCAAATTGATGCAGCACTAGAAAGTAAAGCGACTTATATTGAAATTCACACCGGTCAATATGCTGATGCCGCCAATGAAGATGAACAGCAGATTGAACTTGAACGTTTAATTGCTGGTATTGAATATGCTCATTCATTGGGCTTAAAAGTAAATGCAGGCCATGGTTTAAACTATTTCAATGTTAAACCTATTGCGGCTATTCCTGAAATAATTGAGCTTAATATTGGCCACGCTATTATTGCTCGTGCTGTTATTGATGGCTTAGATAAAGCAATACGCGATATGAAGCGCTTAATGCTTGAAGCTCGCGGCTTAGCATAAGTAGCAAGTATTATATTACTGTAGGCAAAAGGAGTAAGTTTTGTCGGTTATAGGTATCGGAACAGATATAGTTGATATTCGCCGTATTGCTATGATGACAGAAAACGCGCAGCTACGATTAGCTAAACGTGTGTTAACCGACAATGAACTCCAACGATATTTATCTATTAAACAGCCTGAACGTTTTCTCGCAAAACGTTGGGCTGGTAAAGAAGCGGCAGCAAAATCTCTCGGTACGGGTATTGCTGCTGGCGTTTCATTTCAACATTTTGAGATTGTCTCATTGGACTCAGGTCAACCGACACTGATATTAAGCGCTAAAGCGTTAACTTTAGCGGAAAAGCTGGGGGCTAAATCTTGGCATATATCACTTTCTGATGAAGTTAAATATGCCACAGCATTCGTGGTTTTATCTCAATAGTTTTATTTTTCAGCTTTCTAAAATCAACATAAACTATTTATTGAAATAATATCCTGCTAGAAATTATTTATGTTCTATACTTAAATTGCGCTTGGTGGATTTATTAATTAGCTAGAGTTAATTTAGGAGTTGGTATGCAGTCGCAAAAACAGCCCATTGTAGATAGAAGACAAGAGCCGCCCGAACAATCTGTTTGGTGGTCTAAATTATCGCTTGCACAAAAATTTTCTGCCAGTAGCTTAGGGAAGTTTGGTTATGAGTTGCGCTTTGTACGCAATGAGCAAGGGCATAGTTTAGCTATATTGATGTGTAATACAGGGATTGCAGTGATCACTGAAGATGGTGATATTAATACTTCCCCCGAGATAAAAATACGTTAATAGCAGGTTTATCAATACTTTCTAATTTTTGTTGTTATTTACAGCACTAATATTTTATTAGCTTAGTGTGGTTGTTAAAACTTCTTGATAAAGTCAGTAGCGTCTTCCAATACCAAATCAATTTGTTCAAAAAATTCAAAGAATTCCGGCTCTAAATCATCTAAAGCAATACCGCGTTTTAACTCAGTTTCTAATTCATGGGTAACCTTGCTTAGACTTGGTACGCCAGAATAACAGCAGGCGCCATTAAGTTTATGAATTAATATTTTAAGCTGTTCTAGATCTTGCGATATTAATGCTTCAGATATACTGGTTTTACTTTCGGGTAGGCTATTAACAAGGCCAATAAACATATCTTTGGCTAAGGTTTCTTTTTGGCCAGCGCGCTTTAGCGCTAACGGCCAATCAATAATGGTTGGTCTTGCATTTGTTATAACTTTCTCTGTTGGTGCGGCAATAGCCTGCGCATTGTCGTTCGCTAGTAGGCTTGAATCACAATACTCATAAATGGAGTGATGTAGCATAGCCTCATCTATCGGCTTAGTTATAAATGCATTAAAGCCTTTACCTAATAGTTTGTCTTTCTCCTCACCGAATACGTGAGCTGTTACCGCTATTATTGGCGTATGTTCATTTAATGTTTGCTGGCGAATAATTGATAACGCTGAAATACCATCCAGTACTGGCATTTGAATATCCATAAAAATTAAGGCAAATTTTTCATGTTTGCATAGCTCAACAGCTTGTGCACCATCAGTAGCGGTTGTTACTTCATGAACTTGCTCAAGTAGTAGTTCATTTATTAACTTTAAATTTGCTTCATTATCATCAACCGCTAGCACCTTAATAGGGGCTTTCTTTTCTGGTAGGTCAAATAACCTCGCCTGCTCAGGAGCCGTTGCGGGTAGTAGCGTCTTACTCAATCGTTGAATGGTTATAGGTTTACTGATGCAAGTTTTCGCACCACTTGAGATAAGGGCTTCATGTAAGCTAGGTGAGTTACTATTTATTGCTAAGTGCACTGATGGAATTAAGTCCTGAAGTGTAAAAACTAGTGCTTTAAGCTCATTAAGTGCTGCTGGTGTCACATCATGGCCAATTAACGCAAAGTCGAATGCAGATATTTGTTTTTTGTTCGACATTAGCTGTGCTAGTTCACTGGGCAGGGTTATACAGGTAGTTTTCATTTGCCAGCTTGATAATATCTCAGTAGTCGCTAAGCGGCTTGCTGCATGAGGTTCGTAATAGAGTATTGTTTTATTTGCTAAAGGCTCAGGTATTGGAGCTTGTAATGTTGGTATTGGGTTAAGTTCACATTGAATGGTAAACCAAAAAGTAGAGCCTTCATTCTCGATACTTTCAAAACCAATTCCACCACGCATTTCGGCGACTAAGCGTTGTGAAATCACTAAGCCTAAACCTGTACCACCATAAATACGCGTGACACTTTTATCACCTTGCCCAAAGGCTTCAAAAATTGAATTTTTTTGTTGGTTTGATATACCGATGCCGGTGTCTTGAACCGTGACTCTCATTTTATATAAGTTTTTTGCGATAACATTGCCGTCGATATTGATATCAACAGCGCCTTTATCGGTAAACTTAATAGCATTACTGGCAAGGTTAACCAGTACTTGCTTGATGCGCATGGCGTCGCCAATCAATGAATCTGGTAATTGAGGGCTAACACGTAAAGATAATTCAATATTTTTCATGTGGGCACTTGGTGCCAACAACGTTAATGTTTCTTCTACAGACTCTCGAATAGAAAATGGAATATTTTCGATAACCATTTTTCCGGCATCAAGTTTAGAGAAGTCTAAAATATCATTAATTATCGATAATAAATTACCGGCAGAACGCTCAATAGTTTGCAGGTGATCTCGTTGTGTATCACTTAAGCGGGTTTTCAAAACTTGTCGAGTAAAGCCGATAACACCATTAAGCGGAGTTCTTAACTCATGGCTCATATTAGCTAAAAATTCTGATTTTACCTTGTTGGCATCTTGGGCTTTGCGCTTGGCGATATCTAACTCGACGTTTTGAATTTCAAATTGCTCTAAGCTTTCTCGTAAATCTATTGTTGCTTGATCAATGCTGCGTTGCATTTCATCTTGGTAGTCACCTAGCGATTGTGCCATGGCGTTAACGCCGTTTTTCAAAAAATTTAACTCACCTATCAGTTGACCGCTAATTCGACTTTCAATTTTTCCTTCTCGAATTCGATCAATGGCTAAAACCATTGAGGAAATAGGGCGAGTTACATTATTAATTAACTTAAATGAGAAAATAGCACTAATCATGATACCGAAGAGTAAAATAAAGAAGGTACTAACTAATAAATCTTGCTGTGCGTATTTAACGCTACTTTTATCTATTTGAATAGCAATGTAACCAATAACGTCAGTGTTATTAGTTAATGCGGGAGTATTATTATGTTGGGTGAGTTCATCTATTATTGGTGCTCGATAAACTAGATAATCACCGTGATCATCATATTGTGTGCGAGCCGGTAAGCTCTGGCCTGCTTTTATACGCATGGTATGCGTGTCACCGTGATAGGCACTAGTGACAAAAACTTGGTTGTCTTTGGTAAAAATGGCAATGCTTTTTATGATGTCAGACTGACTGCGATGACTAAATCCAATAAGGGTTCTTAAACTATCTCTCTTTTTCTCTAATAATGGTGCAGCACTACTTATTGCTAGCGGATCTATGATGCTACTGGCTCTTTGGTAAATAAATTGATCGAGCTCATGATAACGGCTATAAGATAAATAACCCGCTACAATGATACTGATGATGGCCGTAGGAACGATCGTTAGTAAAATTACCCAATCTTTCAGGCTTATTTTATGCATTTTTTGCCGAGCTTTAGTGTAAAATCATTGGGTTAATAATCGTATAATGGCACAGTTCAAGCCAATACCAAATAGAAAATAATATACTCAGACAGCAAATATATAAATTTTGCTGTTTGTTGATGGTAAAGATAAATCACTATGGCAAATTTTTTCAAAGCAAGTCCTAAAAAATCACAAGCTCAACAGCAAATCACTGTCACTGTTACTCGCCTCGACCAGCAAGGTTGTGGTGTCGCTTCTATGGGTAAAAAACCAATTTTTATTGACGGCGTTTTACCTGGTGAAATAGCAGAGGTGAAAGTGTCTCAGCAAAATAGCAAGTTTGCTAAAGCAAAACTGATTAAGCTTGTTAAAAGCAGTGCCGAGCGAGAAGAAGTTAAGTGTGGCCATTATTACCAATGTGGTGGCTGTAATTTGCAGCATATGGAATATACAGCGCAAATTGATTTTAAGCAGAACAAAGTAGCGCAGTTATTTTCACGCCAATCAATTGATGGCAATTTACCTTGGCAGGCTGCGATGACCAGTGACGCTTGGCATTATCGTCGAAAAGCTAGAATTGGTGTGCAATATAATAAACGCGGTGAGCCAATAGTTGGCTTTCGACAGCGAGAAAGTAATAACCTGACTGAAATAAAGTCTTGCCCAGTTTTAGTTACTGAGTTTTCTGATATATTTCTTCAGCTAAGAGGTATATTGCCAAAACTTTCTGGTAAGAATGCTATTGGACATATCGAAATAATTGCTGCGAATAACAATGCTGTTGTAGTTCGCCAGTTAAGTAAAATGTCAAAAACAGACAAACAATTGTGGTTGCAGTTTGCTGATGAAAATCAATACTCGGTGTACATTGATGATGGCAAGCAAGTAATGCCATTATCTGGCGATAGCGCATTATCTTATGCGTTAACTGCTACCTTAGATATTGAATTTTCGGCGACTAGTTTTATCCAAGTTAATCATAGTGTGAATCAAAGCATGGTTAAACAGGCACTTGCTTGGTTAAACCTTGAAAAAGATGATGTTGTATTAGATTTATTTTGTGGCTTAGGGAATTTTAGCTTACCTATTGCTCAATGTGTTCAATCAGTTGTTGGTATTGAAGGCGTACAGGATATGGTGCTACGTGCTGATGATAACGCTAAAGCAAATGGTTTAAGTAACTGTCAGTTTTATCAAGCTGACTTAAACAGTGAGTGGGAAAGCCAACCTTGGGCACTATCAACTTATACTAAAGCATTACTTGATCCTGCAAGAGCTGGTGCTTATGAAGCGCTAACTCAGTTAATCAAATTCAATATTAAAAAGCTCCTATATGTTAGTTGCGATCCAGCATCTCTTGCTCGTGATACTAAGCTGCTTGTAGAGCACGGCTATAAAATTGAAAAAATAGCGATAATGGACATGTTTTCACAAACAAAGCATGTTGAAACTATGGTAATGTTTAGTCTATAAGTCTCAGACAATTAGGCTATTTTACATCTAGTTATTTACTAGAGGTTTATTGATTAACTTAAGTCAAAGGTAGGGAATTCCATGGTTTCAGTGCGTAAATCACATCAAATGTCGGCAGCAAGCTTTGAACAATGGCTAGACACATTGGATTTAAACGCAGCCAAAAAAAAATCGTTAGAAGAGCTGTGGCAAAGCACACATCATTTCTTTGATGCCAATACTTCTTGCCAAACTAAATCGCTAGAAATGGTCGAAATACTATCCGGTTTAAATCTTGATACCGAATCATTGTGCGCTGCTTTTATTTGCCCGCTTTTTGAATATGACCACATTTCTTTAGAGTACATTGAAGAGCACTTCTCGCCACAAATTTATATGCTTTGCAAAGGCGTAAGCCAAATGGAAGCTATTAAGGCATTGCAACAGACGCAATCAAGCCAAGTTAGTGCAAACCAAATAGATAATATTCGCCGTATGTTACTCGCAATGGTAGAAGATGTTCGCGCGGTAGTAATAAAGCTTGCTGAGCGGTTATGCCATTTGCGATTGGTTAAAAATAGCGATGAAGAAAGTCGAGTGTTAGCCGCTAAAGAAACTGCAAATATTTATGCACCTTTGGCCAACCGTTTAGGTATTGGTCAATTAAAGTGGGAGCTAGAAGATATAGCGTTTCGTTATCTACACCCTGATGTTTATAAAAAAATTGCCAAACAATTAGATGAAAAGCGTCTTGATAGAGAACGCTACATGGTTGATTTCGTTGATAACGTATCAAACCAACTTAAAGAATCCGATATTAAAGGTGTGGTTTACGGACGACCTAAGCACATTTATAGTATTTGGAAGAAAATGCAGCAAAAGTCGTTAGACTTTGAGCAATTATTTGATGTTCGTGCCGTTCGCATTGTTGTTGATGAACTACAAGGTTGTTATGGCGCATTGGGTATCGTGCATACCGGCTGGCAACACTTACCTAAAGAGTTTGATGATTATGTTGCGACACCGAAAAGTAATGGCTACCAATCAATTCATACTGTTGTTATTGGCCCTGAAGGCAAAGCTATTGAAGTTCAGATCAGAACTCAACAAATGGACGATGATGCTGAACTAGGTGTAGCAGCACATTGGCGTTACAAAGAGGGTAGTGCAAGCGGTAAAACATCTGGCTTTGATGACAAAGTGAGTTGGTTAAGGAAAATATTACAATGGCAGGAAGATGTTTCTGAAAGTGGCGAACTAATTGACGAACTGCGCAGCCAGGTTTTTGAAGACCGTATTTATGTTTTTACGCCAAGTGGCGATGTTATTGATTTACCAAGCGGCGCAACACCGCTAGATTTTGCTTACTACATTCATTCTAATGTTGGTCATAGTTGTATTGGTGCTAAGGTTTTTGGCCGTATTGTGCCATTTACTCATAAGTTGCAAACCGGTGACCAAGTTGAAGTGTTGCGCAGCAAAACAGCTAACCCGAGTCGAGATTGGTTAAACCCAAGCCTAAACTATATTCATACACCAAGAGCAAGAGCTAAGGTTCAACACTTTTTTCGTTTACTTGACCGCGATAAAAATATTATTGCCGGAAAAGAGTTATTAGAAAATGCCTTAGCAAAGGTCCAGCTTTCCTTAGCAAAAGTTGATTTATCAGAGGCGACAGAGCGCTTTAACCTAACTCATAATGATGACCTTATTGCCGGTGTTGGCGCAGGTAGTATTCGCTTATTACAAGTGGTTAACTTTTTACAGCAACTTGATTCAAAAACTAAGCCGGTAGAAGAAATTGATCCGCAAAGTTTAGTTCGTCAACCGCAACAGGCGGGAACACAAGCTGCTGATAGTAATGGCATTACAGTTTCAGGTGTTGGTAATTTATTAACTCATATGGCGAAATGTTGTCAACCTGTGCCTGGAGATGAAATATCAGGCTTTATTACTCAAGGGCGAGGAATATCGGTGCATCGCCTTGATTGTGAACAACTTGCTAATGCACTAAATCAGCAGCCGGAACGTGAAGTTGATGTGCAATGGGGTATCGACAATAATCAAAGCTACCAAGTTAGTATTAATATTATCGGTAGTGATCGCCAAGGTTTATTACGTGATATTTCAACCATTATTTCTAATGAACGAGTTAGCATTATTGGCCTTGAAAGTAATACCGACCACGCAAAACAAAGTATGAGCATGGGCATAAAAATAGAAATTAGCAATAACGAAGCATTAACGCGTTTAATGACCAAATTAAATCAACTTGATGATGTTATTGACGTTAAAAGATTATAAGTAGTGAGTAGGTAGAGTGAATAAATTATGTTAATGGCAAAACCCTCAATGGAAAAGCTGCGTTGGATTATGCAGGCATTGCGCGACCCTGACACTGGCTGCCCGTGGGATATAAAACAAACCTTTGCTTCTATTATTCCTCACACTATCGAAGAAGCTTACGAAGTTGCTGATGCGATAGAGCAAGGTGACTTTACTGAGCTTGAAAAAGAGCTTGGCGATTTGCTATTTCAGGTGGTCTTTTATAGCCAACTTGGTAGTGAAGAAAAGCGTTTTGATTTTGATAGTGTTGTTGCTGCGATTTGTGAGAAGCTAATTCGTCGCCATCCCCATGTATTTGCCAGTAGTGATTTTGCATCAGACGCAGAGATTAAAGCTAATTGGGAAAATGAAAAAGTAAAAGAGCGCCAACAGAAGAACAACGACCAAGCGTTAAGTATATTGGCTGACATTCCTCGTAATTTACCTGCATTGTCTCAAGCGGCTAAAATTCAGAAACGCTGTGCCCATGTTGGTTTTGACTGGGACAACATTGATGATGTATTTGCCAAGGTTGCAGAAGAAGTTCAAGAAGTAAAACAAGAACTACACAATAATGACACTGCTTTGGCAGAAGAATTAGGTGATTTGATGTTTGCTGTGGTTAATTTATGTCGTCATGCTAAACAAGACCCTGAAGTTATATTGCGTCAAGCCAATCAAAAGTTTACTAAGCGTTTTCATGGTGTTGAACAGCGAGTAACAAACTCAGAAAAAAACTTTGAACAACACTCTTTAGATGAATTAGAGGCTTATTGGCAACAGGTAAAGATTGTTGAAAAATCATAATTAGTTGTTCACTAAACTACTGATAAATCTTCTTATAAAAACAAACTAACCGAGGTTGAAATGTCTTCATTACCTGCACTAATTGATTGTATTTTATCGTTAAATAATAATATTGCTACTTTAACCTTCAACCGTCATGATGTGCGTAATGCCCTGACGAGTACTGCAATCGCAGATGATATTGTCAATACCGTTGAATGGATAAATAAAACCCCAGAAATTGCCGTATTGATTATTACTGGTGCAGGCTCTGCTTTTTCTTCCGGTGGTAACATTAAAGATATGGCGGAGCGGGCAGGTGATTTCGCTGGCGATGTTCAAGAGCTTGAAAGACGTTATCGCGAAGGAATTCAACGTATTCCATTAGCATTACATAAATTAGAAGTGCCAGTTATTGCCGCGGTTAACGGCCCCGCAATAGGTGCCGGTTTTGACATTGCTAATATGTGTGACATTCGAATAGCGTCAACAAAAGCAAAATTCGGTGAGACCTTTGTTAATTTAGGCATTATTCCTGGTGATGGTGGAGCATGGTTTATGCAAAGGTTAATCGGCTATCAAAAGGCTGCTGAGCTGACTTTTACTGGGCGCGTAATCGATGCTGTTGAAGCTAAAGCAATAGGCGTGGTGTTAGATGTTACAGAGCCAGAAAGCTTACTAGCTAAGGTGAATGAGCTTGCCGGTGAAATAGCATCGAAACCAGTTGCTTCACTTCGTTTAACCAAACGGTTGATGAAGTTAGCCCAGCGTACTGAATTACCAGACTTTCTCGATATATGTGCAGTATTTCAAGGTATGTGCCATAACAATCCAGAGCATTTATCGGCAGTAAATACTATGATTGAAAAGTTGGCAAAATAGCTAAATGTTGAGTTCAATTATTGCTCTCAGTTATCGAGCTCAGTTGTCCACACTCGACTAACCTGAACACTAGCGTATTGTTTAAATACGCTAGTCCAAATAGTAATAATAGGGTTTTAATTACTTAATAAAGTACTTAATTGCTCAATGATGCTATCGATATTGGCTTTATTAATATCTAAGTGCGTTACTAGGCGCATAGGATTCCCTGCTGTTAGCAGAATGTTTTTGGCTTTTAGCTGCCCAACAATATTATTAATATCAATTGTGTTTGAAAATTTTGCAAATACCATATTGGTTTCTACGTGATCTTCATTTACTTCAACATTAGGTAGTAGGTTCAACTGCTGGGCTAAATACTTCGCATTGTCATGATCTTGCTGCAATACTTTAGGGTTTTCTTCAAGTGCTATTTTTGCCGCCGCGGCTATGATACCGGCTTGTCTCATCCCGCCGCCAACAACTTTACGCCAGCGTTTGGCATCTCTAATTAAGCTTTCAGAGCCTAATAGTATCGAACCAATTGGCGCGCCAAGCCCTTTTGAAAGGCAAATAGACATTGAATCCACATGCTGGCAGATTTCGGTAATATCAACGTTTAAAGCAGTTGCCGCGTTATAGACTCTGGCACCATCTAAATGTAATTTTAGGTTATGCTGATTGGTAAATTCGCGGGCGTTAGCCATGTATTTCAATGATAAGACTTTGCCATTAATGGTATTTTCTATACTTAATAATGTTGTACGAGCGAAATGGCTATCGTCAGGTTTTATCGCCGCGGCCAGTTTTTCGAAACACAAGCTACCATCTTTTTCATTCTCGATAGGCTGCGGCTGAATTGAGCCAATAATTGCCGCGCCGCCGCCTTCAAACTTATAGTTATGAGCCTGTTGACCGCAAAGGTATTCATCGCCACGTTGGCAGTGTGCCATTAATGCCAATAAATTAGCTTGTGTTCCCGAGCTACAAAACATTGCATTGGCGAAACCATGTCGCTTTGCTGCCCACCGCTCTAATTCGTTTACTGTTGGGTCGTCACCATAAACGTCATCACCTACTTCAGCATTTGCCATTGCGTCACGCATCGTTTGGCAAGGGCGGGTAACGGTATCAGAGCGAAAATCAATCATGGTGTTCCTCTTTTGTCTTATGTTATGGACTTATGTTTTTGGGCGATGACTTTAATTTGGAGAATCAAAAAAGGCATCAATGATGATGCCTTTTTTTAATCTGTATTGCGTAAGTTTACTCAGCAATATCAGCATTGTGATAAACGTTTTGAACGTCGTCACAATCTTCTAACATATCAATGAATTTTTCAAAGTTAGCTAAATCATCTTCACCAGAAATTTCAGTATAAGTTTGTGGTACCCAAGTTATTTCTTCAACTTCTAAAGAATATTCAGGCATAGAGTTAGCAAACTCAGTTTTAATTTTAAAGAATTCTGTATGCGGTGCATGTACGGTAATAATGCCATCTTCTAAGTCAACATCAGTAACGTCAATATCAGCCATCATTAATGTTTCTAATACAGTTTCTTCATCTTCACCTTTAAAAGCAAAAACGGCTTGATGATCAAACATGTGTGAAACGGTGCCAGATGAGCCGATTTTAGAGTATGTTTTAGTAAAACATTGGCGAACATCTTTAATGGTACGGTTACCGTTATCTGTTAAGCAATCAATAATAACCATACAGTTACCAGGACCAAAGCCTTCGTAGCGCGCTTCTGCGTAATCTTCACCACCAGCGCCTTTTGCTTTTTCAATTGCTTTGTCGATAACGTGTGTAGGTACTTGGTCTTTTTTTGCTTTTTCAATTAAACGACGTAATGACAAGTTAGTATCAGGGTCTGGACTACCATTTTTTGCAATAACGTAAATTTCTTTACCATATTTTGAATAAACTTTAGTTTTTTGACCAGCCGTTTTGGCCATAGATAATTTACGGTTTTGGTATGCTCTGCCCATCTGAATACGTCTCGTTGTTCATAATTAAAATTTCTATGGCTAGATTCTAACGGGTCGTGTCAGCTATTTCTAGTGCTGTACCCAATTGTCCTTTCAATATTTAAAAAAGCATGTGAAAATTTGATATAAATTCTTATCAAATTATTAATTATGTCGGATTTGAACGTAATTATTGCCGCAGATATCTTTGGTACTAGCCCAGAGTTTAAAGCGTTATGTCAGCAAATATCTTTAGCTGAAGTCGGTTCAGCAGCCACGAATTATCATGTCGTGGGCCCATATCAAAGGCAGCCAGATAATTTCTCCTCTGAAAAAAGTGCCTATCAGTATTTTATCGAGCATGTTGGTGTTGAAGCTTATAGCGAAAAATTACTGTCAATAATAGAAGCTAGCTCTGGGCCTAAGTTACTTATTGGTTTTAGTGTCGGTGGCAGTGCTATTTGGCGCTTAACGCCAAAGTTAGCAAGCTCTGGCGTTATATCAACTATTTGCTTTTATAGTAGTCAAATTAGGCATATGACTGAAATTGAGACAACCGTACCTTGCCAGTTAGTATTGCCAAACTCAGAAGAGCATTTTTCGGTTAATGAATTAAAAGCAAAAATGCAAAATAAGCAGCAAGTGAATGTTGAACAGTGTTGTTATCAACATGGTTTTTTAAACAAATTATCAAATAATTATAATCAAAGTGGGGCTACACAATATATTAGGAATATTCAAAAATTTATTACTAAAGCCAACTTGTTACTCTGATGGCATATTGGTTTTATATTTTTTTGTTATTCGAATTGTGATTAAGCTATGGCTTTGATGTTGCTTAAGGTTTTCGTTATTTTGTATTGTTTAATGAGCTACAGGGTGAGAAAATTGTTTATCCAAAAGGACTTTAGGTTAAGTGGCATTAACACTTTATTGTTTTAAGTGTTAAATTAGTTATTGAAGCTTTTAAATATTCATTAAGCTTTGTTTTCCTAAGTTAATTTTATATGCCGTTTACTAAAAAATATCACTAGATCGCTATTTTCGATATACAGGGAGTTATTGTTGCGTCGTTTTAGTTTATTTATCATGCTGGCTTTTCATTTTGTTTGGAGCAGCTCCGCTTTTTCTGCAGAATCTGACGATATTGCCATTTTTTATCCTGATGTGGCTGAGCCCTATAAATCCATCTATCAGGAAATAATCTCAGGTGCTGAGAATGCCAAAATTACTGATGATCAAAATAGCCAACTTATCGTTTTTACACTTGAAAAAGATTTTGACGCCTCCCGTATTACTCGTCAATTAAATAACAAAGGTATTAAAAAAGTTATTGTTTTGGGACGAGTGGGGCTTAAGTTGGCAAGAGCATTAAAGGATGACTTTATTGTTATTTCAGGTGCTTTACCTATCACACCTAATACCATTTCAGGGATTAGTTTAATTACCGATCCCAAATATTTATTCAAATATTTAACTTTGGTTGCTCCTAAGGTTGACACGATACATGTAGCTTATAGCAAAGCAAATGATTGGTTAGTTAATTTAGCTAAGTCAGCAGCAAAAGCGCAAGGTTTTCAACTTGATATGCGTAAAGTCGACTCAACTAAGCAAGCCATTGAGTATTATCAACAGTTGTTTACCCTAGGCTTATCTGAGAAAGATGCTATTTGGCTACCTATTGACCGAGTTTCTTCACAAGATAAAGTGACGTTACCATTTATATTGGAAAAGGCATGGGCTGAAGATATTGTTGTTTTTTCAAGTAAGCCTTCACATGCAAAACGAGGTGCACTTTTTTCTACATACCCCGACAATTACGGCCTTGGTCAACAACTTTATAAAATGATTCATGAGCATAATGGTGACATTGAAGCGAAACCGTTCTCAGCCTTAATATCGACATTATTGGCCGTAAACTTGCGAACAGCAGCTCATTTAGGCTTCAAGTATAGTAAAGAGCAGCAAAAAAACTTTCAATTAACTTTTCCAGAGTAGATATGCATGACAGTAATTAGGTCACTATTTAATTTCAAAGCTAGTTTTAAACAGCAATTATTAATGTTGTTTTTTGCCAGTCTTACTTGCTTAGCGATAACTACTTCAACTATTACGGCATGGCAAACCAGTATTGAGTTGAGAAAGTCTACAATAGAAACTGGTTTACAAATTTCTAATAATTTGGCTGATCGCCTTATTTTAGCGTTACTTACTGCCAGTAAAGAAAATGCTCATGGCGCCATTACTAATACACTAGGTTTTAAGTCTGTTGATAGTATTTCTGTCTACAAAGATGATGCAAGTTTGCTTGTTTATAACTCAAAAAATGAAAGTAAAGCCTCAGTTTTAGCCCCTAATATTGAATTAACGTCTTCACAGCTTTATCAAGAAACTGAATTGACATGGACGTTTTTTGCGCCAGTTAAATACATAGAAGAAACTGACGATATGGAGCTATTAGAGCCTGCCGAGAATAGTCAAAAAGAACAAATTCTAGGTTATGTTCTAGTGAAATATAACAAACAAGCACTTCATGCTATTCAGCGCTCAATTGTGATTAATAACATTGTTATTGCCGGTGTTTTATCACTATTACTTTTGCTATTGATGCTTTGGGTTTTGAATCGTTTAACTACGCCGTTATTGCGTTTGTCGCAAACTATGGCTCAAGCAAGAGATTCAGGCCATTACACCAATGCTGACGTTTGTGGGCCTTTAGAAATTCGACAAATGGCCGGTATTTACAACCAAATGATGACAACGTTAGGTAACCAAAACTTAGCATTGGAAAAAAGCCATGACACTTTAGAAACCGAAGTTACGTCTCGAACAAAAGAGCTTGTTGTTGCACGTGATGCAGCATTAACTGCTAGTCGGCTGAAGTCAGAATTTTTAGCGAACATCAGCCATGAATTACGTACGCCGCTACAAGCGATTATTGGCTATACCGATTTAGTGCGTGAAGATCTAGAGCTAGAATGCATGACTGTTCAAGCTGAAGATCTAAATAAAAGTATTCGCAGTGCTCATGTGTTGTTGGCATTGATCAATAACATACTTGATTTAGCAAAAATAGAAGCCGGTAAAATGGAATTGAATGTGAAGTCTGTTGATATAAAACAGTTAATTGACGAGACCATTGAAACCATAAAACCGATGGCAGATGCTAACGAAAATCAATTGTTGATAGAAAATACAATTGAACAGAGAATTTTAAATTTAGATCGACAAAAGGTTATGCAAATTTTGTTAAATTTACTGAGCAATGCTTGTAAATTTACTGCTAAAGGACGTATTACCTTTACCGTTTATAATGATGATAAATTTCTATATCTATCTATTGCCGATACTGGCGTTGGTATCCCCAAAGATAAATTAGAGTTTATCTTTGATAAATTCACTCAAATTGATGGCAGTCAAACGCGTAAGTTTGAAGGCACTGGTTTAGGTATGGCAATTACCCAAAAATTCTGTGCTCTTATGTTGGGTGAACTAACAATTGATAGTGAATTGACGGTTGGCACCACAGTAAAAGTGATAATTCCGATAAATTAGTGAATAATTATCTAATCTAAACAAATGTTTATATTGAAAAATATTGATGATTCACTACACTTAAGAATTAAATTTTTAAGTTTTTTAACCACTAACGTAGACAAGGTGTTTTGCATGCTATTAGCCCGTAAAGTTATCAATTGTTTAATTTTTTTAGCTTTGTCGAATAGTACTTTTGATGCTTTTGCTGATAATAACGATTTTGCTGAATTTGAAGAGTCACTAGCAGACTTTTACGGTGATGAAGAGTTTATTTCTTTAGCTACTGGTAGTAAAAAACTGATTAAAAAAGCTCCGTCTGTAGCATCTGTTATTACTGCAGAAGAAATTCGCAATATGGGAGCAAGAAATCTCTCTGAAGTATTAGATACTGTACCTGGGTTACATGTTTCAAAAAGTGGTCAGAACATGGCGCCAGAATTTTGGTTTCGCGGTATTTCAACCACGTTTACGCCACAAACGTTATTTATGGTTAATGGTACGTCAACGAAAAGTGTTGTACGGGGGGATAATCATACTATTTGGGGCGAATATCCAATTCATGCCATTGAACGGATTGAAATTATTCGCGGTCCTGGTTCAGCGCTGTATGGTGCTGATGCTTTTTCTGGTGTTATTAATATTATTACCAAAAAAGCTGATAAAGGCCGTGCTAATGAGATCGGCGCTAAGTTTGGACATTTTAATACCGTCAATGCTTGGCTTAATGGTCAATTTGAGATCGGCAGTTGGAGGTTTGCGGCAAATTTTGAGTATTTAGGTAGTGATGGTTATGAGGGAATGGTTGATGAAGATGCCCAAAGTGCTATAGATCAAGCATTTAAAGCTACTGGTGCTCCGTTCGCCTCTTTGGCACCTGGTTATTTAAATGTCGGCTTTGATGCACTTGATATTTGGCTTTCCGCTGAGAATGACTTATTTAATATTGATATTGGCTTTCAAGAGAGAAGTGACGTTGGTACTGGTCAAGGGGCAACTGAAGTTTTAGATACCAATGGCCGGTTTGGTAGTTACAAAAAAATAGTAAGTGCGTCTTTAAAAGAGCAGAGCATTTCAAATCAATTATTTATTAGCGGTAAAGTTAGCTATTACGGCTCAAGCCAAGAAATAGAAGAAGACTTACTTTTGTTTCCAAAAGGTGCATTTTCAGGGGCTTTCCCTGATGGTTTAATTGGTAACCCTGGTTGGGAAGAGGAAACGACACATATTGAGTTAAACGCTAGATATTCGGGGTTTGACAGCACAGAGATAAGTTTTGGTACTGGCTATGAGCGACAAAACCTTTATCAAGTGACAGAAAGTAAAAACTTCTATGCCGACTTTAGTCCAAGGCCAAATGGTGTTGAAGATGTGTCTGATACTGGTGAAGTATTTATGCCTGAAGCTGACCGAGAAAGTTATTTTATATATGTCCAAGGGGTAATGCAGTTGGCACCTGATTGGGAGCTAACAGCAGGTGGACGATTTGATGACTACACCGATATTGGTTCTACAACTAACCCTAGGCTTGCGCTTGTTTGGTCGACAAGTTTAAATTTAACGACAAAATTTTTGTATGGACGAGCATTCAGAGCACCATCATTTGCTGAGTTATTGACTTTAAATAACCCTGTTGCCTTAGGGAACCCTAATTTAACCCCTGAAAATATTGATACAATAGAATTAGCGTTTAACTATCGTTACTCACCTGAACTTTCAATAGATTTTAATGTTTATCAATACGAAATCGAAGATTTAATTACTTTTGTACAAAATGCTAATAGTGTTACTGCGACTGCGCAAAACCAAGGTCAAAGAACCGGTCGCGGTTTTGAGGCGCATTTAATTTATCACTATCAAGAAAACCTAGTTTTTCATAGTAACTTTGCTTATGTAAAGGCTGAAGATGACATTGCCAAGAGTAACGTTGGAGAACACCCTAGTTTGCAAGCTTATGTGCGAGCTGAGTGGCAAATAAGCGAGCGGTTGAAGTTAAATAGCCAAGTCAGCTATATTGCAAACCGTTCAAGAGTACCTGGCGATGTACGTGCAGAGTTAGATGATTATACCTTGGTCAATGTGGCTGCTAACTATTCATTTCCTACCAATGGAGTGGTTGTAGAGCTTAATGTTGTGAATTTGTTTGATGATGATATTAGAGAGCCTAGTTCAGCCAATGTCACTGCAGGGCAAATTAATATACCAAACGACTTGCCTCAAGCTGATCGGAGTGTTTATTTGGCGGTTAGTAAAACCTTTTAACGGCATTTTTAGCTAGGTGACGTGATTTACTTGAAACAAAAATCAATAAAATTAAATTGAGCGAAATAGAACTTAGATAAAAAGCTATAACCTGAATCTTACCTATATAAAGTAAAGATTAGTTATAGCTTTTTTGCTTCCATTTTAAGTGTTTTTTCAGCTAAGTTTTCAATTGTACTGGATAACTGAAATTAGCTGAAAGAGCTAACACCATTCTCTTTTTGCTGTGCCTGTATATGTCACTCTATCGCAGCGAATAGGTAAAAAACTACCTTCAGGATTTTCTTTTGCCTCGATATAACATGGCGGCATACCAGCCAAAACGAGTGGTGTTGTGAACAAATGAAATTCTTCAGGAGTGAAGCCTAAATCAGCACACAATGCACAATAAAGTGCGGCAACATTCATACTTAGCCCTTTTGACTTTTTCAAGTGCTGTGCAAGCTCTAGTGCTATTTTTATGTGCTCTCCAGAGCTAAAGCCTAATTCATGGGCAAAATTGACGACATGCGGTATACGTTCATCTGAACTCGCTAACGGTCGTCCATACCCATATATCACCTTATGTTTTAAGAGCTCTTTAGCTGCAAAATCAGAAATTGAAATTCCTTGCTTTTGCGCATGTGCAGCACGTTGAAAGAAATCAATCCCAACTTTTAAAGGTTTGCCACCATAGATTGATGCTTCAAATACGGTTATGCCTATGCTTAATGCTAAAGAAGCTGTGCTTCTTGAGGAGGCAGCAAGCGCGGTAATATGGTTGGGCCAAATGGCTTTATCAGGATAACTGGTGCTTACCCAAATAAAATTCAGCAGTTTTAATTCATTTTCCGTAAATTCTCGACCAGTGATACCAAAGGCAAATAATTCGATCCATTGACTGTTTTTAAGTTGATGGTGTAAATCTTTACCTCGGTAAACAACTCGCTCGCCTAAGAAACCTTTGCCCATTCTCGTAATGATAGTATCTTCGTGGTTTAGCTTTATTTGCTGGCTCATAAGTCGAATCCTTTTACAGTTGGTAAGCCCAGTGAGCCTGGGTCATCAGTTAATATGGTATTTTGTCCAAAGAATGGAAACTTCTTCCAGCCTAGTTGCTCTTGCTCCAAGGCATGTACTGCCGCGCCTGGTAAACGTAGGATTAAGAACAGCATTTCGGCTTGTTTTGCGTTTAGTCCCAAATCGAACATCGCGCTGGCAATTACGCCAGTCATACTTAGTGGATATTGGATAAGTTGTTCGAATTGTTCTCTGTGCTGTTTTAGCCAAGCTATTGCTCCGTTTGGACAAATAGTGGCTAACTGCTCAAGTGTTTGCAAGATCGGGGTCGGGCACGTTTCACCGTTAGGTTCAAAACCTGGTGCGTGTTCGTATTCTGACCATATATCAACACGGTCATAATCTTGGTTTGGTTTACTTAAGAAGTTTTCCCACTCAGTTAGCTTGCAGCCACTTTTTTGCCATTGTTGAACTAAGGTGAAAATTTCTCTAGCACCACCATATTGACCTGCACCTACACCTAATGCAGCAATTAATGATGCGGCAGCGGTAGAGCCGCCAACTCCAGCATTCATTGCTGCGCGAATACTTTCGTCACGCATACCAGGATTTGCAATGGCAATAGCTATTTTTTCCAATAATTGTGCTTGAGCCGAGTTTGGGCGCTCTCCAACAAACAATAAATACCAGTATTCACTTAAGCTAGCTTTGGGAAGGATGTCTTGATAGACGTCATAGCCATAGCAATAGCTACTTTTAGCAGTGAATGGGTTATTGCTTTCCGGCTCTTCCAGCCAAATACTTGATTGATAGTTTGGTTTGTTTACTTTTGTAGAATTAGACATCTTTTATCCTCCTGGAGTTGCTGATTGATTTGCTAAGCCTTTTACGCGTTGTCCCATTGGCGGTATCTCTGTTGGGTCAATATGTAAATCAATCATAGTTGGAGCTTGTTTACTGCCAAGGCGATGCCAATTGATGTTCATTAACTCATCAACTGTTTTAATTTGAATACCTTCAATGCCCATGGCTTCTGCCATTTTTGCGTAGTTAATTATCGGTAGTTCAAAGCCAATTTGTTCAGCCCCACCAAGTTTTTGACCATGTTTGACCATACCAAGAGCGCTGTCATTGAAAACAACATAGATGACAGGTAATTGATGTTGTAAAGCAGTCGTTATTTCTTGGCCTGCCATTAGGTAGCTGCCGTCACCTGTAATGCAAACACTGGGTTTTCCACTGCCGATACAATTGCCAACAGCAGCGCCAATTGCCCACCCCATCGAGCCAAAACCCATGGCAATATGATAATGACCAAGCGTATTACTTGTCTGGTGATAATGAGTAAACCAAGCCCAAACATTGCCTGCATCGAAATGTAAACGATATTCAGCAGGAATGTGCTTAGCAAACTCAACAACCACGCGCTGTGGCTTTAATGGCAATGCATCTGAGTAGCAACTTTTAGGCAAGTTGAGTTGAACTTGTGGACCGCAAATAGCTTTTTGTTCGAGAAAGTGTTGCTTAGTAATTTTTGATGAACCCCAAGATTTCCCCCACTTTATTCCTTGCTTGATATTGCTATTTAGCTGTTGGAAGATAGCGCTTAAATCGCCGCAAATGTGATGTTTTGCCATTGGAGTTCGCGCGAAGTGTTCGTTGATTTCATCAATATGAACTAACTTTTCACTTAATAAACTATTACTCCAACCATTAGTGCCCAATTCCGATATTTGTGTGCCTATAGCAATGATGGTGTCAACTGAATCGCAAAGTAATGCATTTTCTGCGCTTTCATGGCCCGCGAAACCGAATACGCCATGGTACTGTGGATGAAAACAATCTATCCAACGCTTGGCTGCAGGCCCTGTTGTAATAGCCGCATTTGTTAACTCTGCAAATTCAATGATTGCATTTATTGCTTTGCCACAGTCTCGGCCAAGAAAAAGCGCAATTCGCTTGGAGCTCGTTAAAATGTCAACTAACTTTGAAATTGCCAGATCATCAACCAATGTTATTTCATTCATTAAATTATTAGGATTGAAAGATGGAAGTTTAGTGGCTTGTTCTCTTAAGATATCTGAAGGAATACTGATATGAGCAGGGCCGTTAGGGGCCCGAAAAGCTGACATAATTGCTGCTACTAACTTGGTGTTAATTTGCTCTGCATGAGAGATAAGGGTGTTATAAGTTGTGCAATAACGAAAAATCCCAACGGTATCTATAGCTGTACAAGATGATTCTTGCAGGGCGTTTTTGCCAAACTTAGGTAATGGTGTTTGCGCTGTTATAACTAACATTGGAATATTATCAGCATAAGCGGATGCAACCCCAGTAAGTAAGTTAGTTGAACCAGGGCCTGTTGTGGCGCAGCAAACACCAAGCTTACCGGTTTCTCTTGCATAGCCTTCAGCCATAAATGCTGCACCAGATTCATGTCGAGCGACTATTACTTTTGGCCCTCCGTGTGGTTGGTTTCTGGCAATTGCATTATAAAGTGGCTCTATTGCGCCGCCGGGAACACTAAAAATATACTCTACTTTTAGTGCTTTTAGGTAGGCAACGATTAAGTCTGCATTGTCCCAAGATAGTTGGGAATTGAAGTTATCAGGGGTGTTGCTTGATGGTGAAATTGACTGAGTCATAATTTCTCTCTTAGTTAAGTCGGCTTATGCCAACGACAACTAGATCTTAGAAATAATGTCAGTCAGATAGTATGATTTAAATTAACTCTTTGCGCAGCAGACCTCTTTCATTCGAAGTGAAAGCTCTTCAATTGGAATAGGTTTGCCTAAATGATAGCCTTGAGCATACGTAACGCCTATTTCTCCAAGTATTATTAGGGTTTCTTCGTTTTCGACAAACTCGGCAACAGTGCATTTTCCTAAAGCTGATGCAACTTCATAAATAGACTTAACTAGCGCAAGGTCAACACTGTTTGTTGCTAAATCAACAACAAAAGAACCGTCTATTTTTACCGATTGTGCAGGGATTTGTTTTAAATAATTAAAAGTACTAAAACCAGTTCCAAAATCATCTATCGAGAACTCGCAGCCCAACTTACCAATACGAGATATAATTTTTTTAGTTTCGCCGATATTACTTAAACTAGCACTTTCGGTTAATTCAAAAATTATTCGTTCTGCAGCGACTTTATTTACTTTTATTGCTTCTTGGATGATAGGCACTAGCTTTTCATCACTAAAACCTTGTGCAGATAAATTGATGGCTATTTTATGTAACTCAGGGTGTTCTGCTAGGTATTTAATCGCCTTAGCAATAACTTGTCTATCTAATAGTTTCATACCAGCACCACGCTCAAGCGCTGGAATGAACTCTCCAGGAGGTACAATTTTGCCATCGAGTTTAAGCCTGACTAATGCTTCATAATAGGCGACTTTTTTAGTGGCAATTTCTACCACCGGCTGAAAATATAAAACCAAATTATCATCAACAACTGCTTGGTGTAATTTTCTTACCCACTCTAAACTTAGCTGTAGTTCTTTACTATGAATATCATCCTGATCGTAGATATGTGCCATATTTCGACCTTGCTTTTTAGCAGCATAAAGCGCGATATCAGCTTGCTTCATGTACTCTTCAGCGCCTTCTTCATGGCCGTCAATTTCTGAAATACCAATTGAGCAATTAACTTTGAAAGTTTCGCCTTCAATTTTACATTGATACTCATCAAGCAGTTTACAAATATTATCTGCAAGTTTTAGTGCTATTTTTTGATTAGTATTAGGTAAAAGTAAAGCAAATTCATCACCACCAATACGGGCAAAAAAATCAGCTTTACGTAACCGATTACTAATCAGGGTTGATATATTTCTCAAAACACTGTCACCATGATGGTGACCCGCGGTATCGTTAATCACTTTAAAGTGATCTAAATCTAGGTAAAGCAATGCATGTGGGCCACTTCCTCGCATTGCCGTAGCTGCATATTGATTTAGTTCAGTTTCAAAATAATGACGATTGAATAATCCTGTTAAGCCGTCGTGCATGGCCAAATACTCTAAATCACGCTGAGCTTTTTTTCTTGAAGTTATATCATCAATGGTTCCAGAAATACGATAACTTTCATTGTCATTACAAAGAGTAAGCTCCAAACGCGCTTCAACCCATAAGTCATCATTTATTCTGTTTTTCAGTTTAAATTCAAAATGTAAGGAGTTAACTTTACCGGTTAAAATAGGTTGTAATTGCTCGCTAGTATTTAAATTCATGAACTCAGGAGGTTCAATATATTCATCAAGTTTTGAAAGCAGAGATTCATGAACTTTAAAACCCGTTAGCTTTTCCCAAGCTTTATTAATAAAGGTTATTTTTCCTGTTATATCAAGCTCAATAACAACACTGCCTAACTGGTCTAATAATAATTGGTGGGCATCGTGTATTTGCTTATATTCAGATTGGCTTTGCTGCAAAGATTTAACTTTATTCGCAAACTGCTCATTACTGATCATAAAATCTTCACGGCGGGTTGCAGTTTCGCACACTCGCCTTAATTGCTCTGCTCGAAAGGGTTTTGTGACAAAGTCGGCAGCGCCATTTAGCATTAATTCTTCAGCCAATTCCATCGTGTGATTGGCAGTCATAATAACAACAGATTGATCAGGCTTTTCTTGCATTATTTGATCAAGAACTTGATTTCCAGAAAGCCCAGGCAGCATGACATCGAGCAATACTAAGGCATAATCGTTTTTACGCCATAAATTTAAACCAGACTCGCCGTCTACAGCGGTATCAATAGTGAAACGGCTGGCTAAAATTCTTTCGACTAAGTGACGAGTGTCAGGGTTGTCTTCTACTACTAAAACAGAGGTCTTTGCCATTTCTTGCAGTGCTATAAGCTCATTTTCGTTAACTATATCTAAAAGCTTAGCGTGGTCGCTGTATGGGACTAAGCCATTGATGTCAAATTCTCTCGCGGTGACATTTGCAATATGTTCACACCAAATATCGGCAACAATGATAAATTTTGTTTCTGCAGCGCACTTAAGTACCCCCGAACGTATCAATCTAGCCAAACGCCAACCGTCGAAGTCATCTAAATGAATATTACTTATTACAAAGTCTATTTGTTCATTCTTTAATATTTTTATTGCTTCTTTGGTGTTTGAGGCCGTGATGATTTTGTATGACGTACCATTACTTAAGAGTTCGTTTAAAACATTCAAATGCTCTAAATCAGTGTTTAACAATAATAGCTGCTTTAACACAGTTGGAAATGTCATAAGTGCTCATCCGTGAATGGTGATAATTACATCTAAAAAAGTACTATATAATATTATAGCAGGCGATAGAAGTTAGTAAATGTGACTGATTGTAATGTAGTTTTTTATTAGTAATTAAATTGTCCTAATAGCTTCTAACACTTTATAAAGAATGTAATCTTAGCGGCTTTACACTTTAATTGAATTGTTACCTAAAGGCGACTTTATAGTTGCAGGCAAAGGTAATGACAATGAGGCTATTATATTGAGGTTTTTAGGGAGAAGGAAGGGTAATGGTACTCAAGCTGCGTATGCCATTATTAAACTCAATAATGGCATTTTATTAATGAAAGCTAATTATTCTTCTGCTTTGAGTGTAAGGCAGGCTTGAATAAAAAATATCTACTTAGCATCTGGTAGTTTTGCATCAAGCGCTTTTAGCGAACGTAAAAACAAGCCAAGTCCGCCTATCGCTAAAACTAAAATAACGATTAAATCAAATGAAGTCATGGTTTTAAATGAAAATCTGATTGATGATATTACACCAAATATTAAACCAGTAACTGAGCCTATTGAAAGTACCCAACCGAGTATGTTTTTACTGTTATAAAAAATGAGTCCAACACCAAAAATAAACGGGATCATGATCATGCCGCTAGTTATATTTATGTTTCCACCCATGGCAGAAAAGCCATATAAGCTTCTACTCATGCCAAAACTTGATGTGACGGTAATAGCGTTTAGTAGCATATAAAAACCACCACACATCATAATTAAGCCAATGAAAAAATGGCCAAGTCCACCTGAAGTTCCACCTGCACCTCTCATATTATTTTCCTCTGATTTTGTTATTACTTTTCTGCAGAATATGGATCTTCAGCTAACAGATAGGCTCTCAAGTCAGCTTTATTTGATTGCTGGTATAACCACTCTCTAAGCTCTTTTACTTTTTTGTAAGCGTCTTCTCCAAACTTATCCTGATATATTTCTGAAAAATTTTCTTTCGTATTATTAATACGAATATTACGCTGCCAATGTGCAGTAAGTACCGCATTTAATGAACCCGCTAGTCCCTCATTTTTGAGTAATTCCCATTCACCTTTGTCTAACCATACTCCGCCAACACTCGCACTGTAATCAATTCGATGTTCAGTGGCAGTTGATAAGCGTAACTTGCGCATAATCGTGCCTGTTATTGGACATAATAGTGCTTGTTTCGTTTCATCGATTTCACAATGCACATTTTCGTCAAAGGTAAATTGAGGGTTTCTCTCTTTCCATGCAACATAATCTTCTATTAACACCCAATTACCCTGACATGATGAGCAGGTATGTGCCCTAAATTGTCCTTCAATAAAAGTAGGTGTTAACTCCCCTTGCTTACAACTTGTACAATTCATAAAAGTTATGTCCTTATATAATTATTATCGTTTACTATGTTATAAAAATATCACACATCTGCAGCTTTATATATAGTTCTAAAAATCAATGAAATCAGATGAATGCGACGGTATATTTTAATGATTTTTAGTCATATTCATGTTAATTTCATTGTTATAAAGTTGTTAATCACTATACGCCTTTGACATATTATGTCAAAGGCGTATAGTGATTATAGAAAAATAATGAATGTTGAAATAGTGAAAGTAGCTATTTGTTTAAGGATAAACTATGGAACAACTGTTAGCCGTCGCGTCGCAATTTCCTACTGTAATATACTCCACACTGCTCGGCATTGTGGTGGTTTATTGGCTTGTTGGAATGTTAGGGCTTATCGACTTAGACTTTTCAGGCGATATAGAACTAGATAGTGAGATAGAAGTATCTGTTGGAGGACTAACAGGTTTACTACTGACATTTGGTTTGACGGGAGTACCGTTTACGCTGGTGATTAGTATCATTATTCTTACTTGTTGGTTGGTCAGTATCTATTTACAGTTCTACTTACTCACTTGGTTACCTAATGGTTGGCTCTATTACTTGATGGGCGCGGTGAGTAGCTTTATTGTTTTTTTAATCTCACTGCCTGTCACCGCTGTTATTATTCGTCCTTTAAAAGGTATGTTTAACAGTGTAGAAACAGCAACAAGTCATCATTTAGTTGGCAAAGATGCCACCATAGCAACCGGAACCGTTACTGAAACTTTCGGACAAGCGCGTTTATTTAATGACGGCGCTGAAATCTTACTCGATGTACGATGCTCTGCAGAACACGCATTAACAATGGGTGACAAAGTTCTTGTTATTGAGTACTTGCAAGAAAACCACGCTTATATCGTTACACCTTATACAACTTAATTAATTATTACAAAAACCATCATTTATTTGGTCGCTTTTACGTGGCTGTTGTTTTAAAAAAGAGGAAGAAACACATGGTAATGGAACCACTTTATCTAGCTATTGGAATTGGCGTACTTTTTGTCTTTTCACTGTTAATCATGATCGCGAAGTTTTACAACAAAGTAGAACAAGGCCAAGCACTTATCATTAACAAGTTGCGTGCAGAGCCTGAAATTAGCACGACGGGCGGAATGGTTATCCCTGTTATTCATAAAAAAGAAATTATGGATATTTCAACAAAACGCATGATGCTTGAACGTAAAGGCCGTTCTGGACTTATCTGCCAAGACAATATTCGTGCAGACATTATTATTACCTTTTACATACGGGTAAATGAAACCAAAGAAGATATTCTTCGCGTTGCTAAGCAAGTGGGGTGTGAGCGTTCATCTTATCCTGAAACTTTGCAGGAGTTATTTGAAGCAAAATTCTCAGAAGCGCTTAAAACTGTTGGTAAGCAACTAAATTTTACCGAGTTATTCACTCAACGCGATAGATTCCGTGACAAAATTAAAGAAGTCATCGGCCAAGACTTATCGGGTTATGTACTAGAAGATGTTGCGATTGATTTCTTAGAACAAACGTCGATTCATGACTTAGATCCAAATAATATTATGGATTCAGAAGGTATTCGACGCATTACCGAGTTAACTGCTCAACAAAGCGTAGAAACTAATGACTTAAAGCGCCAAGAAGAAATTCGTATCAAACGACAAGATATTGATGCCGAAGAAAAACAATTAGAACTTGAACGACAACTAGCTGATGCACAAGCAAAGCAAGGCCGTGAAATAGCCAGTGTTAAAGCGCGTGAAGAAGCTGAAACAGCAAAAATTGTTGAAGAAGAGCGTTGTAAGTCTGAGCAAGCAAGAATAGAAACAGAACAAGTTATTGCGGTTGCTGAAGAAAACAAGCAGCGAGAAGCGGACATTGCTCAACAAAATCGTTTCAGAGCGGTCGCGATTGAAGAAGAAAAAGTGACTCGTGCACGTCAAATTGAAGAAATTGATCGTCAAAAAGAAGTAGAAGTGCTACGCATTGATAAAGAAAAAGTTTTAGAAGTTGAGCGTAAAAATATCGCCGAAGTACAACGAGAGCGAATTGCCGTAGAAAAACATGTCGCGGAAGAAGAAGAGCGCATTAAAGACTTACGCGTAGTATCTGAAGCTAACCGTCAAAAAGACGAGCTTGTAATTAAAGCTAAAGGTGAAGCGGAAGAAGCATTGGTGAAAGACATTGAATCGGCAAAAGCACAAGAACAAGCTGCAGAACATACCGCAAGAAAAATGCAAACTATTGCTGAAGCTGAATTAAAAGCGGCAAGTAAACAAGCAGAATCTAAGAAAATATTAGCAGAAGGTAACCAAGCGGAAGCCGCGTCACAAGGGCTAGCTGATGCACAAATTACTTTAGCGCAAGCTGACGCTCATGAAAGACAAGGTGAAGCTGAAGCGAAAGCACTTGAACTTAAATTAACCGCAGAAGCTAAAGGTATTGAAGAAAAAGCCATGGCTGAAGCAACAGGCTTACGTGAAAAACAAGACGTGCTTAACGCCATGTCTGAGCAAGCACGAGAGTTTGAAATATTTGGTTTACGCTTAGGTCAAGAACGAGAATTAACCTTAGCTAAATTAGATAACAGCGTTGATTTAGCTGAAAAACAAGCTGGCGTGCTAGCAACAGCGCTTAGTGAAGCCAATATTAATATTATGGGTGGAGACGGTGAATTCCTGAATCAGTTTATGAAGTCTATTACTGTCGGTAAATCTATTGATGGTTTAGTCAATGAAAGTGAAACTGTACAAAAATTATTTAAAGACCATTTAGCTGGTGATCGCAACATTATGGATGATCTTGGTGGTGTACTTGCTGGCGCTTCGCAAACCAGTGAAACCATGAAGAACTTTAATATGGCCAAATTACTCTCAACTTTAAATAACGCTGACGACACGCAAAAAGGTGCGTTGGCAAGTTTATTAAATTTGGGAAATCAAGGCACATCAAACGTAAAGTAATCATACCAAGTTGATTCATTAATCAGTAGGTCATACACAGCTTGTCGATATAGATAAGCTGTGTACCAGTTGCATGGAGTTTTACATGACAGATAAGGAAAGTGCTACTAATCAAGCCGTGGCTGAAGGTGGTTCGTATGAACTGATTCAGCGTCGACTATCAGCATTAGGTAGCGATCTAAATACACACATAAAACAACTGAATGAAGAACGTATTTCGACATTTGGCTCTACCGAAATGAAAGTGGATGCTCGCGTACGTGTTCGAACCGAACATAACTGTATTGCGCGCGATATCGCTGCCATTGGTAACACTTTACTTTTTGGCTACAACGTATTTTTGGGGTTGAAACGCAATATAACGGTTGCTGATGTGTTCAGCTTACACCAGATAAAAGACACTGACGGTGAAGTTGAAATTCTTGATCTACCTATCACAGATAGTTTTCTTGAAAGCCCTGATTTTGTTCGAGACTTTGACGAACTTTATACATATTACAAAAAAACATTTCTAGCGCATGTTTATCGACAAGGCAGCAAAGTATTTGCCATTTTTCAAATTGGCGAGCGCCTTGATGACATTCGTGTATTTCGTTGGGGAATTGATGCAGACCAACAAGTTACCTATATTGATAATCGCGGCGAACGAGACATTAAGCAGCCAGACAACTTTGATTTTGAATGGCAAAAGGTATCACGAGAACAGCAAGAGCAAGGTAAATACCCGCATTTTAATTTATTAGATACGCTTTTTGTTGAAGCCACTGGCGGCTCAATTACCTTAAAAGTTGAAAACAATACTGAAGAAGGACAAGGTATATATTCAGAGCCTGTTGATGACGAGCATCAATCATTAGACGATGCCGACATTCAATACGCCAAAGTAGGGGAATTAATCCTACTTAAAATAAAGCCTTATCGTGAAGAACAAACACGTCATCTAATTTTTAACTGCAAAACTCAACAGGTACTAAGACAAGACGCAATAGCGCATACCTGTATTCAATTACCAGAAGACCACGGTATTATTTTCCCTGGTGGCTACTACCTGCAAAATGGTGAATACAAAAGCTTCGACGATGACGCCCAAAATTTACAACTACACCGAGTGGTAAAGTCACCAAACGGTGAAGATTTTCTCTATACGTTCTACGAGCCTAACGAAGGTCAGTATGCCTTATTTGGCTACAACCTGATCACCAGAACGCTGCAAAATCCAATTTATGGTCACGGTCAAAGCTTATATAATGATGGTAGAGTCGTCGTTTTCAGCGCTGAAACAGAACCTTCACGCGTGCATGCCATGCAGGTTTGGCAAACTCCTTTTTGTAGTGAAGAGTTTGCCAGCAATCAGCCAACCGATAACAGCTTTTTTGGTAAAATAGGCAACCCGGAATTGGTTCGTGGCGTGTCTGACTTATACGGTGTAGTAAAGCTAATATCAGTACAACAACCTAGCGCCCAACACTTTAATGACTTAGTAAAAGAGTCAAAGCAGCTTTTTGATAAATATCATTGGCTTGACGATAGCAAGTTAGCAACACTTAATGAAATTTTAAAACAGGTTGTTACAACCTCAGAGCTAGTGCTCGACGAATTCGAAAAAGTTAGCAGTATTAAAGAAAACTCCGACATTGTAATGTTGGCAGCGAAAAATAAACTGCAAGAATTTACGACGCAGATGCAAAAGCCTCAATTTAATACCGCTAAGCAATTCGTTGATAACTTAACTGAACTAGCACAGTTTAAAGGCGAGTTAATATCTCATAAAGAATTACGTTATGTTGATGTTGAAGAAATTGATGCAATGGACGTTAGTTTAACGACATTAATTCAAAACCTCAGCCAAGCAACGGCAGATTTTTTACAGCAAGATGGCGCACTAACACCCTATCAAAATACCATTGCTGAAATAGAAGCTGCTGTTGAAGCTAGCGAATCTATTACGGCTCTTAAACCTATTCGTGCTGATATTGAATCGCTTGTTGAAGGCTTAGAATTACTTAACCGAACCATGCTCTCTCTAGAAATAGAAGACAGCAGACAAAGAACGCGAATTTTAGAAGATATTTCCGCAGTATTTAGTCAAATAAACCGTGTCAAAGCCAATGCTGATATTGCCGCTAAAAGCGTTGGTAGTGATGAAGCGCGTGCAGAGTTTGGCGCACGATTTAAATTACTCAGCCAAAGTGTTACCAGCGGTTTAAATGCCAGTGATACGCCTCACTCTTGTGACCAGCAGCTTTCGCAAATATTAATGCAATTAGAAGACTTGGAAAGTCAATTTAGCGACTATGATGAATTCTATAGTGAAATTATTGCTAAAAGAGATGAAGTTTATGACAACTTTGAGCAGCATAAACAGCAGCTTATGGATGCGCAGCAACGTCGTTGTCTTAACTTAAAAACAGCGGCAGATCGCATCATTGAAGGCGTTGTTCGTCGCAGCCAAAGCTTTAATGAACAAGATAAACTCAACAGCTATTTTGCTGGCGACCCGATGGTGGCAAAGCTTAGAAAAGTTGTCGAACAGCTGCGAGAGCTAGATGACAACGTCAGAGCTGATGACATTGACGCTCAAATAAAAAATGCTAAAGAGCAAGGTGTTCGAGCACTACGAGATAAAACTGATATCTATTCAGCCGATGGCAGCTTAGTAAAAATTGGTGAGCACCAATTCTCAGTCAATAGACAAAAGCTAGAATTAACTCTATTACCACGTGATGAAAATATGGTTGTGCACATAAGTGGCAGCGAATATTTTGAAACCTTAGCGCCAGAACTATTTGCTGATACTGAATACTTATGGCAACAAGAGCTTATTTCTGAGAGTAGCCACGTTTATCGCGGTGAGTATTTAGCGGCTTCACTGTTGTTTGATGCTGAAGCCTCTGGGCCTGCTGCGTTAAAGCAATTCTATGATGCAGTTAAAATCAATACATTAGTCGATGTTGTTAGAAAAGCCGCAGAGCCAAGGTATCAAGAAGGTTACGACAAAGGTGTGCATGACGCTGATGCCGCATTAATTTTAACGCAATTATTATCGTTAAGAGCATCTATCGGATTGCTAGCTTACCCCGCAGCAGAAAGAAGGTTAGCAGTATTATTTTTTAATACCGAATTAACCGATGAAGCGCGAGATGACTTAATTAATCGCTGCCATAACTTGTATTTAATGGAGCAAACGTTTGGCGGTAGTGAATTACGCCAGCAATTGAGTAGCGAACTTGTCACCATATTAAACCGCTACCTTGAAAGTCAGTCGTGGTTAAATTGTGATACGGCGTTATCTGCAGCATATATTCTTGAAGAATTGGCTAAAGCAGAAGAAAAGTTTGTTATCAAAGCGGCAAGTGTCGAGTTGGTTAGCCAATTACAAAGCCAGCTTAAGCATAAAAGTTTAGAAAAGCAGATCTCCGGTGCGTTATCAGCTTGTTCAACGCTTGAGCAAAAATATCGACTGCACTTTGCTTGGTTGCAATCATACGTGAATCATCAAGCACTTGATGGCCAACAAGATATGCTCATTGAAGCGGCTTTAATGATGACCTTGAAACAAGAATGTCAGTTCTACACCTCAGCAGCTAATACCGACTGTATTGTGGAAGGATTACTTGGCCAACACAGTAATATTGACGATAGAAAGTTAGCCATTAACTATCAAGCGTTTATCACTAAGCTTCGTCAGTTTTGTAATGTTCATGTGCCAGCATTTACCCAGTTCCATCAGAAAAAGCAGCAAGTACTCGTTCAACAACGTAAACGGCTGAAGTTGGAAGAATTCAAACCTAAAGCATTGTCATCGTTTGTGCGTAATAAACTCATTAACGATGTCTACTTTCCTATTATAGGCACTAATTTAGCAAAGCAAATTGGTGCAGCAGGCAATAATAAACGCTCTGACTTAATGGGCTTGCTATTACTTATTTCTCCTCCCGGCTACGGTAAAACAACGTTAATTGAATATGTTGCTAGCAAGCTGGGGATGACGTTTGTAAAAATTAATTGTCCTTCAATCGGCCATGAGCAACTATCGCTTGATCCCGTACAAGCAAACAATTCAACCGCTAAAAATGAAGTGGAAAAAATTAATTTAGCCTTTGAAATGGGCAATAATGTCATGCTTTATTTAGATGATATTCAACATACTAATCCTGAATTTCTACAAAAATTTATTTCACTTTGTGATGGTTCTCGAAAAGTTGATGGCGTATGGAATGGCGAAAGTAAAACTTACGATATGCGCGGTAAGAAATTTGCCGTAGTCATGGCAGGTAACCCATATACAGAATCAGGGGAAGCATTCACTATTCCAGATATGTTAGCGAACAGAGCCGACATTTATAACTTAGGTGATACCTTAAGTGGCCGTGAACATGAGTTTTCATTGAGCTTTATCGAAAACAGCTTAACCAGTAATGCATATATAGCACCACTGGCTACTCGTGATATGGACGACTTGTATAACCTCGTTAAAATTGCAGATGGAGAATCTGTAGCAACTACAGAGCTAAAGCATGGCTACTCTCAAGCGGAAGTAAATGAAATTGTTGCCGTTATTCAACGTATTCGTAAAATTCAGCAAACCGTTTTAAAAGCCAATGAGCAATACATTGCATCAGCAGCGCAAGACGATAAATATCGCACCGAGCCACCATTTAAGCTCCAAGGTAGTTATCGTAATATGAATAAAATGGCTGAAAAAGTTGTGCCAGTAATGACTGACGAAGAAGTGGAACAGCTTATTGCGGATCACTACCGTGGTGAAGCGCAAACATTAACAGTAGGGGCAGAAGAAAATTTACTGAAGCTAGCTGAGCTTAGAGAAAACCAAACCAGTGAACAAAATGAACGTTGGCAGCAGATAAAAGATGACTTTGTCCGTCACCAAAGCCTTGGTGATAGCGACAATCCAATAGCCGCTATTGCCAGTCAGGTTTCATTGCTACAAAAAGGGTTAAGTCAAATAGGGAAAGCGCTACAAGAGCCGCAATCTGAAGCGTTAAATCGTTTAAATGAAACCGTAGCTAACCTTGAGCTTTCAGTTAATATCGAACAACCTGATATTGCAGAGCCTGTGCTATCAAATGTTGGAAATAACGCTGAAGAACTAAATAGTACCTTGTCATTATTTGCGCAGAATTTGGAGTCCTTTTTGACGCCGCTAATCGAAACGTTGCAAAGCAATAAAGCGCTTGATACACAAATGCTTGCCACTTTAAAGAGTTTAGATTTTACTTCCGATCAGCGAGCAAATCATACGCGACCAAAAGTACGTTCAGAAACTCATGTGCAAAAAATTAGTCGAGAATTAACCGACAGCAAAAAAAATAATGCTGATGAAACTTCTCAAGAAAATGCAGAAGTATGAGTTACTTGAGTTCAAACTACCCAAGCATGAACTAACAAGCGTGAGTGCAAGTAATTAATGCCATTGTTAAACTGAACAATGGCATTTTTCTTTATGACAATTAGTTAATGACGTTTAGTTAATGAGAGTAAATCAGCAAAAGATATTTTAGAGTGCTAGCTGCTATTTAACACCATGCATTAATTTATTAATCTTCGGACCAATAATAAACAGCAATGCCCCGCCCAGTGTCAGCAACCAAAAGCTGAAGGTAAAACCACTTAATGCTGATGCGACGGTCATGCCCGTTTCACCACTCATTGAGCCAGCTAATATCCCTGAAAAGTTGTTGCCAATAGCAGTACTTAAAAACCAGCCTCCAAATGCAAAGCCAGCCAGCGAAGCGGGTACTAACTTACTTACCATGGATAAACCAATGGGTGATAAGCACAATTCACCTATAGTGTGTAATACGTAGCAGGCTGCTAGTGGCCAAATCGGGATCATGTTATTGGCATCAAGTAAGTTTTCTAACGCATAGACTAATACTAAAAAGCCAAGTCCAGTGCCTAATAGTCCTAGGGCAAATTTGCGTGGAATGCTCGGTTCTACTTTTTTCTTATGCATGAATATCCAAAGCGCAGAAACGAGCGGTGCAAAAATTAGTATTGCTACTGAATTGACCGATTGAAACCAAGCTATTTTAAATTCAACAACTTCGGTAATACTTCTATCAACAATGTTTTGCGCTAAAAAAGTAAATGAGCTGCCTGCTTGTTCGAAAAACATAAAGAAAATAACGTTGAAAACGAACATGATAAGACAAGCAATTACTCGTTCAAAAGCCACCTTGCCATCATTTTTGGTTTGCTTTAACAGTATAAAAGCTAAACCAACAAATAAGGCGAATAATATCCAAGCTAGTACTTGCGCGCCAGCATAAGTCATTAAAATATAAACAGGAATAATAGAAACAAGTGCGCCAAAAACAACGGTGACTAAATTCTTTGTTCTTAGAGGTGTTTTCTTAACGGCTCCGATGCCTTTTAATTGTCGACGACCAATATAAAACCAAATATAACTAATCAACATGCCCACGCCAGCAGCGCCAAACACGGCTTTGTAGTTATCCATCATCGGTGTATCGGTTAACGTGCTTGCCAGCCATTGGGTAATTATTGGTGATACCATAGCGCCGGCATTTATACCCATGTAAAAAATGCTAAAGCCACTGTCACGGCGGTGATCATCAGCGGCATATATTTTTCCGACTAAGTTCGAAATATTAGGTTTAAATAAGCCGTTACCAACAATTACCGTTGCTAAGCCAATCATAAAAAAGGTTTCATCGGGCAACATAATCAGAAATAAGCCACAGCCCATAATGACAGCGCCAACTAAAATGGAATGCTGAGAGCCAATCACCTTATCGGCAATATAACCACCAAAAATAGCGCTGGCGTAAACTAAAGCTAAATATGAACCGTAGGTATTTGACGCAAAAGATTGCCCAGATGTATCACCATTAAAAAACTGCGCAACAATGTAAAGTGTTAACGCCCAACGAATACCATAGAAAGCAAATCGCTCCCAAAATTCTGCCATAAATAGCATCCAAAGTGGTTTTGGATGCCCCCATAAATTTTCAAATTCGGGTAATGTTTGAGTTGATGTCATCGTACCTTCCTTAATTATTCTGTTAGTACTGCTTGTTGTCATATCAGCTTACGCCGATAGCTTTTTGGTACTTGAAGCTAAGGTGAAGCAACTTAAAAGTTTCGGTGAAGCTTTGGTGAAGAGTGAAGGAAAACGGTGAAAGAGCACGAAAACCTGCTAAGAATCATTGCACTTTGGTGAAAAGGCGATAAATTAACGGGTATAACGCAATAGCAGAAATAATGATTTAGTGGCCGATAAATATAATAAGACAACACGCTATCTAATTGACGATTTGAACTTAGATGTTCAACGCGGTGAATTAACACGCCAAGAAGAAGTTATTACCTTACCTAAACTGAGTTATGACCTACTTGTGGCACTAGCGAAATCTGCCCCAGCCTTGCTAAGCCAAGAACAGCTAATGGCCATTGTGTGGCCAGACAGAGTTATTGGTGATGAAACCTTAAAACAACGAGTAAAGTTGCTGAGAAAATCGTTAGGGGATGATGCCACTGCGCCAACTTATATTGAAGCAGTTCGTAGCCGAGGTTATCGACTTATTCCAGCCGTAAAATGTGAATGTGTAGTACGAAGCCCACCTTCAGTTATGCTTGACCTTAGTGCTAACGACAGATTTCCTAGTATTGCCGGTAGCCAATTTGGCACAATGTGGCGACGAATGTCGTTACTTGGACTAGCAGCTTTTATTGGCATATTAGTGAGCTTAACGCTGAGCACTTCCTTACCTAATAACGTGATTGACGAAAACCCAACACTGAATAGTGTATCGACCAATGAAGTCAGCAGTGAAGGTGTGGCAAAAACCAATGCTGAACGTTTGTACTTGCGTGGTCGAGATTATTATCATCGTTATCGTAAGCAAGACAACGACATTGCTATCGACTTTTTTCTAAAAGCGATAAATGAAAATGATACTTTTGCGCCAGCTTACGCAGCGCTCAGCCAAGCTTATAGTCAAAAATACTTTCAATTTTCAGGTCAAGAAAGCGACAAGCAACTCGCCATTGATAACGCATACCAAGCGTTAAGTTACGACAATCAATCGGCAGATGGCTACAAAGCACTAGGCACCGCCTACTATGTGGCTGGCTGGCTATCAAAAAGCATTAAAACCTTGCATAGAGGTTTAGCAATTGAAGCTGATGAAATTGAAATCCTGATCAACTTAGCTTTTATTTATTCAGAGCAAGGTGAACTAGAAAAAGCACTACATTGGCATAAAGTCATATTAGAACAAGCACCGGAACATGCGTTAGCCATGATGCATACTGGGCTAACATTACAGCGCGCTAAACAATTTGATGCGGCTAAATTGTGGTACGAAAAAGCACTAACATTACAGCCTGATTATCTATTAACCTCTTATCATTTAGCGCAGCTGGCGATTGAAAAACAAGACTATATTGAAGCATCAAACCTTATCAGTGAAGTCAGCCAAACCAATACAAATCAGCAAGCTTTATTACTACAAACGCAAGCTGACATTGAATACTTTCAAGGTAAATTAACGTCGGCGCAACAACTTTATCAGCAAGCGGAAACATTGAAAGTAAATGAAGCATATTCTCGTGCTAACGTGCTAGCACGGTTATTGGCAGACACTATAGTGAAGAAGCAAGAAAATAATATTGATAAGTCGTTAGTAACTTTAGATGAACAGGCCATTTCGTTGCTAAAGGCAAAGCAACAACAAGGTAATGAACAAGCAGAATTAAGTTTATTACTGGCGGAAATTTACAGCGCGAAAGGGCAGTTTACACTGGCAATGCGTTACTTAACGCAAGCGCTGGAACAAGGTTACCAGTTAGATTATCGGGTATTAGATGCGCCATTATTTAATGGGCTTCGTAAACAAGCCGTTTTTCAACGTTTAACCAAACAGCAAAAAGAAGCGATACCTGTAGATAACTTCTTTTTGCTGTAAATAACTATTTATATTTTAGCAGGTTAAATAGTTGCTAACTTAACAAGCTTACCGATTGGATCATCTAACGAACTTGGCGGCATTGTGAACCATTGCGGGCCATTTTTCGTCATGTAAATACAGTCTTCCAAGCGCACGCCAAACTCACCTTGAATATAAATGCCCGGTTCATTTGAAAAACACATTCCCGGTTTTAATATCTCAGTTTCACCGTGAACAAAGTTAACGCTTTCATGGCCTTCCATACCAATACCATGGCCTGTTCTGTGTGAAAGCCCTGGTAATTTGTAACCTGGGCCAAAGCCTTTTGTTTGATATAATTTGCGCACGGCGTCATCAACTGAACCTGCTTGCACGCCAAGTTTTGCTTGTTCAAAAGCGACTTGTTGTCCTTGCCTTACCGTTTGCCAAACTTCTCGTTGTCGTTTGCTTTGCTCACCAAAAACAAAGGTACGACTAATATCTGATTGATAACCGTGAACATTACAGCCGCAGTCCATCAATACAATTGAACCTTCAGTTAAAGTTTGTTTTTGTTTGGTGCCGTGCGGATATGCGCTAGCTTGGTTAAATAACGCCATATTCCACGCGCCTTTACCGCCAAGCTGTGTTTGTGCACTTTTCATTAACGACTTCACATCGCCCTGGCTCATACCAAGTTCTAATTTTGACCAAACGTGTGCATAGGCAAGTAAAGTAACTTCGTTAGCTTTATGCATTAATTCAAGTTCATGCTGACTTTTGTACATACGACAGCCACGGGTAACAGGCTCTGCGCTAACATGCTGCATATTTGAAAGCTCAGCCATTAGGCCACTCATGACAAAATAACGTACTGAATTTTCAAAGGCTATTTTACCTTTGTTTATTCCGGCATCAGCCAAAATTTGTTTGATCAATACAAATGGGCTTTCATGTTCTTGCCATACGCGAATGTCGTCACTTACCGCTAAACTTTCGCGCACACTTGGCTCTTCAAAAAATGGGCAAACCACGGCAACATTGCCTTCTCGTGGAATTACCACCGCCGTTAAACGCTCGCTGCGCCACCACTGTATGCCCGAGAAATAATCCATGGCTGCGCCGGGTTCAAGCACCATTGCGGCAATATCAAGTTGCTGCATTAATTTCTGTGCTTTGGCGATTCGTTGCAGTCTTTCTGCTTTGCTAATTGGTTTTACTGAACCGGTAATAGGCACTAATTTTTTCGTCGTATTTTTAGTGGGGCTTTCATTGTCGGCGTGGTTGCTGCCGGCAAGTGCACTTGAGGCAATACTTAACGAGGCTAGGCTTGCACCGCTGGCTTTTAAAAAGGCTCTTTTGGTTATATTCATTTGTCATCCTGATTTAGCCATCAGTAGAAACATGGCAATTGCTTGAACGAGTTAAATTTTAATGGCTTCACGCTAGCGGTTTTTTAATGGTCGAGCAAGCCATTACCGATAAATTGTTGGCAATTTAAGATGAAATAGGAAAAATTCAATTAATGGTAAGTGAGCTGTGCGACTTAACGTGAAAACTGGGCATATCAGCGAGTATTTTTTGTACATCATTAAATAGCGTGTTATCAATATTATTCAGCATTAATTTTAGGCTTTAAATGGGAATAATAAAAAAGATGATAAAGCACCATACATTTTCGCGTCTTAGCCGCGCAGTTTTAAAATTTAGTCTTATTGTAACTGCCGTCGCCACATCGACTGTTGTGTTACAAGCTAACGCCAATGCTGACCGAGTTACCGGTAAAACCCATGCCACTCGCTCAGAAGTGATTGCTGCTAATGGTATGGTGGCAACAAGTCAGCCATTAGCCACTCAAATTGGTTTGCAAGTGCTTAAAGATGGCGGCAACGCTATTGATGCTGCCATTGCCGCAAACGCTGCTCTTGGCTTAATGGAACCAACAGGTAATGGTATTGGTGGTGATCTGTTTGCCATAGTTTGGCACGCAAAAAGCCAAAAGCTTTATGGTTTAAATGCCAGTGGTCGTTCACCTAAATCACTTACCGTTAAAAAATTAAAGGCTGAGTTGTCAGCGCAAAATCGTGATGATATTCCGCCTTACGGCATGTTACCTATTTCAGTGCCAGGAACAGTTGATGGCTGGTTTGAAATGCATGATAAATTCGGCAAAATGCCAATGAAAAAGGTGTTAGAACCTGCCATTGATTATGCCAATAATGGTTTTCCGGTCAGTGAGCTGATTGCTTACTATTGGGATCGCAGCGTACCTAGGTTGTCACCACAGCCGGGCAGTTTTAAAGATACTTTTACCATTAACGGCAAAGCGCCGCGTAAAGGCCAAATATTTAAAAATCCTGAACTGGGCAATACTTTATCGTTAATCGCACAACAAGGTCGAGAAGCGTTTTATCAAGGTGAAATAGCCGACAAAATTGATCGCTTTATGAAAGCCAATGGCGGTTATATTTCGCGTGATGATTTGGCCAGCCACAGTTCAACTTGGGTTGAACCTGTTTCAACTAATTATCGTGGCTACGATGTTTTTGAACTACCGCCAAATGGCCAAGGTATTGCCGCGTTGCAAATGCTTAATATGTTAGAGTCATACAACTTAGCCGATATGGGCTTTTTGTCAGAACAAGCACTGCATATCATGACCGAAGCTAAAAAGTTAGCCTTTGAAGACCGAGCTAAGTTCTATGCCGATACTGAATTTTATGATGTGCCGCTTACTGGGTTAATTGATAAAAAATACGCCATGGAACGTAAAAAGTTAATTGGCGAACGTGCGGCTAAACGTGTTGATGCGGGTAATCCAGCCATGTACCAAGGCGATACTATTTATTTAACCACGGCTGATAAAGAAGGCAACATGGTCTCGCTTATTCAAAGTAACTACCGTGGTATGGGCTCAGGTGTTGTTGTGCCGGGTTTAGGTTTTGTTTTTCAAGACAGAGGCCAGCTGTTCTCGATGGATGAAACGCACGCTAATGCTTATCAGCCGAATAAACGTCCGTTTCATACCATTATTCCAGCTTTTGTTATGAAAGATGGCAAGCCATTTATTAGCTTTGGTTTAATGGGCGGAGCAATGCAGCCACAAGGGCACGTGCAAATCGTTACTAACATTATTGATTTTGGTATGAACCTGCAAGAAGCGGGCGATGCCACACGCTGGCAGCATTATGGTTCAACAGAGCCAACCGAAGCGAATGGCAAAACCTTAATTGATGGTGGTCAGTTGGTTATCGAATCTGACATTCCTTACCAAACAGTGCGCGGTTTAATGCAACGCGGCCATAAAATTGGTTTTGATATGGGCGGGTATGGCGGCTATCAAGCGATCATGTGGGACGATAAAGAAAAAGTATATTACGGGGCTTCTGAATCAAGAAAAGACGGACAAGCCGCTGGATACTAAGCACAATTGTTAACCATGAATTTTAACGTTAACTACTGCTGATTATTTACAATATTTGTTATGCTGTTGCCAACTGATTTCCTAAGTCAGTTGGCTTTTTTAACTGCTTAAGAAACATAAATTTAAATACTGGAAATAAGAAAATAGCTGATGGCAAAACCCAATAAAAAAGGCCCAAGCAAAACCGTTGATATATTTTGCAACAGCTGCAATACGATATTATTCAAATATCGCAAGGGCGGTAAAGGCGCATTAGTAAAAAGCTTCAAAGAACGTATTAGCCAAGATTACACCACAGAGCCTTGTATTTGCCCTAAATGCCAAAAGCCATTTGCCCGTGAGACCTTGATTCGTGGTTTACCTGCTTATAAATTTATTGGTGGTAAGGTTTGGTTTAAGTAACCAAAAACAATAAATACAACTGTTACTGCTCTTTTACTTAATTATTAATAAGCAAACAATGAAGTAAAAGATTAATTTTTTTATTTCCCGTAAGGAATTAGAGTTTTTAGTTTCTAGTGCATTGAAATTGTGACATATTAATTTAAATATTATGAGGCAGAATATTCTGATGGTTGTTGTAGGCAAGTTGTCAGTTTTATTACATGAAAGGAAGCGTTATGCATATTATATTGGGACTATTAGGGGTTATCGTTACTATCCTTGTTTTACTTAACAGGTTACAGGAAGGTGGCCTTGATATTGGTTGGTTAAACCCTTTTAGTTGGCGTCGGAGAAGAAAGTATCGATTGGAACATGACTTAAACCCAGCTTTTAAGCTCGATTCACCTATGGATGTTGCTGCACTATTAATGGTATCTGTAGCAAAGGTAGATGGTGATATCAGCAGCGAGCAGAAAGGTGTGATTATTGCACTTTTTGAAAGTGAATTTCATTTATCAGCAAAAGATGCACGAGATCTTCTACGCTCGAGTGTCCACCTACTTGAGCAAACAACTGAAGTTTATGATAGACCTGATAAAGCAGTTGAACGCTGCTTTGACAAAATATCTTCGGAACAATCGGAATCAATTCTTCACTTAATTGATGAAGTGTCTAAAGTGGAAGGAGAACCATCTCAAGAACAAGTCAAGCTTGTTACACGTATTAAAAAGTTATGGCCAAATATCAGTAATAGTAAATGGTAAGAGGCAAAAATTATTGAACTTGATTCAATAATTTAAGTGTCGTGCATTGTGCCAGTAATAAATTAGTTATAAAACGAGCACCTATAACGGGGAAAGTATGAAGTTATTATTAGTATTGTCATTATTTTCAGTTTCAGTATTTGCAGCCAAGCCTGTCTTAAGTACCTTTTCCGAATCTTTGGATTATGCGCAAGTGACGAAAGTGTTAGTTACGCAAAAAGCTGATGGCAGTTGGTGTTTTGGTACCTCTGTTAAACACAATGACCAAGGTTGGGATCACTATGCTGATGGTTGGGAAGTGATAGATTTGGATGGCAATAAACTTGGCTACCGACAACTTCATCACCCGCATGATAATGAACAGCCGTTCACCCGTAGCCAATGTAATATAGACATACCAGCAGATATTTCTAAGGTCATTGTTCGGGCTAAATGCAATCAGCATGGTTATGGTGGAAAAGCGATGGTTGTAGAGCTTAGTAAAAACTAGCGCAGTAATATAAATTACTAATGTTTAGCAATTTATATTTAGTAATTTTAATTAAATGATTAAGATTCTTAAAAATAAAAACGCGACCTTAAAGTCGCGTTTTTTGTAGCTAGAATGATTATTTCTATGCTTTTCTAGTCAATAATATCTGCTGCATCTAGCGCTACATCAATACCCTGTGAGGCTTTAGGAAATGCGGACGCATCGGTTATGCCGTGTTCATTGGTTAAATCTCTAATATTTTTCTGTACTGTGATGATGGCAAAAAGAGATAGCACAAATGACATGCCGTAGAAGCCTTTTTCACTTAACAACATAGTGGCATTAATAAGGCCAATAACTAAAAGAGCGATGGCTGAGAAAAAGGCTACCCAACACATACCTAAAAATACATTGGTGACTGGAATGCCTTCTTCTTTATCTCGAATAGTTTTTTGTAAAGTTACAGCAGAAAACATCGCAAGCAAGAAAACGGCAAAATAGTAACCTTTTTCATTCAATTGTAATTCTGCATTCCATAGGCCGATTAAATAACCTAATACACCAATGGCTAGTACGCCCCAAGTGGCAAAAATGTACGCTGAAGTAGGTTTGCTGGTATGTGTTGTATTTAAATGCATGGTTAATCCATCCTTGTTTTTGCTGAGCTTCATGCCCGCACGACTGGCTTTGGCAACGTATCTTACGGCGGTTAAGTATATGCTATTGATTAAGAGCATTGGTAGTCCTTCACTCGCACATCATTCCTTTTCATATCATTATGTTACGTTAGGAGGCCGGCAATTGCTAGTGCTCTGTATCAAGGTAAAGGTTCTGACTTGCTAAAAGTGCTTCAACAAAAAAACGTTACCTTTTGGTAACGTTTTTATTGGATAATAATTTTGTATTATTCCATTAACCACATTCTCGCTTTACGCCCTGGTAAATAAAACTTATGCCATTGGCTATTCACGTTTTGTACATCAACACCTTCTACTACGTCACGGTAGTTCTTATGCCACCAAAGGTTATGCTCAGCAGTATTTACCCAAACATCTTGACCGCTATCACACTTGTTAATGCCGACAACGCCGATATGATCACGTTTGAATAAAATAATACAGTCGTTAAAGTTCATGACCTGCATGCCGTGACCTTGTGCAGCATTGTGAAACTTAACCATACCAGTGATATCTGAGCGTTTGTATAAATCAACCCAACGGCTACCGTCGTTACTTTCATTGTGGTCAGAATAGATCATTGGCGTGCCGCCATCGCGTCCCATAATGTAGGCGTTGGCTAAGGTTTCATCGGTGGCATTAAGAATTTGATATCTAAAACCATCGTTGCTTGGAATATCATGAGTAATTGAAAACGTTACCGCTTTGTCGCCTGATAATGCTTGGCCGTATGCGCCTGGGTCAGCTAGTTGACTCATTGAACCACCAAAACCAAGTGCGCCACGTAATGAAGCAAACAACGGAAAGTCATAAGCACTATGGCCAGTGTCGTTTAAATAAGGGGCAAGGAAGCTATCGTAGCTATTGTCGCCAGCGCCACCTGACGTGATTATTTCGCCAAATACATGTACGCCACTTTTAATGTTGTCATTAAATACAGCATTAATGTGATAATTGCTCATGTGTTTTGCAGCATCAACACGAAAGCCCGTAACGCCAATCGTTTTTAAAGCTTGTAAGTAAGTTTGTTGCTGTGAAACTACCCAATTGTTTGGGTCTAAATCCGGTAAGCCTACATCGCCATTACCGCCGCATAAACGCCAATATTGCACATGACCCGGATTACCCCAGTCAGTTATACAACCTGCAGGATGAAAATCACCAGCACCCAAACTACCTTGTTGTAAGTCTCCAAATAGTTTAATTGAATTGTAATAAGTACTATCAGCGGCATATTCAGCAAGTACATCAGCACCTGGATAGTTTAAGTCTGAGCGTTTGTATGATTCGTTTGCCATATGGTTGAATACGATATCAGCATAGGTTTCTACCCCTTTCGCTTTTAGTGCATTAACCATGTCTTTAAAATCGTTGGTATCGCCAAGTGGGCTGTGAATAACACGTAAGTCTTGTGGTTGATAGCGAGCCCACCATTCGTTACCTGATGATTTGTAGGCGGGAGAAACGAGTACTTTTTTATAGCCTAAGTCGGCAATTTCTTGCGCTTTGGCGGCAACGTCGTCGTAAGTCCAATTAAAAGCGTGCAGTATTGTGTCTGCGCTTGATAATTGGCTAAACAGTAGGGTGCTGGTAATAACTGATGCCTGTGTGAATCTTTTCAACATTGATGTAGATTTCATACTTTCCTCGTTAGTATTCGTTAGCTTATTTTATTATGTTTCTAATTTGTTAACGAGTTGAGCATAAAATAAGCATCGAATATTAACTAGGTGTTTACATACGTATTCATTTTTATTGTTTTAGTTGGCGAATAGCTGAAAAAGGCTTTAATTGGTTGAACAATGGCGTTGTTTTAAAAAGATAAATTAGCTGAAGAGGGAGGTGAATTTAATTGAGCTAGCTTGGTTACTTCATTCACCTTTAAAAATATAAATGTTACTGCTAGCTCAAAGCATGTGGCTATGTTTGAGTATTTTTTGCTTCATTACGCTGCTGAGCTAACGCTTGAAGTTGCTTTGATTGCTGATGCAAGCTGTTGCGAACTAGCAATTCACGGTCTTTTTCACGAATATGATGAAACACTGCTTTATGTTGTTTATGGTCGTCATTTTCTTCGCAGCTGATGATTTCACCAAGGCAAAATAGTGCGCTGTTGTCTTCAGCAAAAAATAGCTTCAAATATATGAAGTCACCAATGTTAAATGTCGATTCAAGGTTGGTTTTGAATATAATGCCGCCACCGCCAAACTTGGTTGCTTGAAAGCGGTCGTTTTCCACATTTTCTTGGCTAAGAATGTAACCGACCAGTAAATCCATTTTTTGTGCTTGATGGTTTAAGTATTCCATCAACTGGCTTGCAACGCCTGCTACTGCTTGTAATGGGCGCAAGGCGCTTTGGTCTAATGTTGTTATTTCAGACGCAATTTTAAACGGTGCCGGCATTTCTTCAATAAACTCTTCGTAACTAGGTAATTGCGCCGAGCCTAAAGGTGAAACATTAATATTGAAGCGGTAATCAATAGAGAAAAACTCATCGAATTGCGCTAACTTTGTCTTATCTTCTGACGTTGACATGATGATCACCTTAATGAGTTTTTAAAACTTACTTTTTACTGAAAATAAGTATTATTGGAGCTAAGTGTTAACGAAAAAACTACTATTGAAACTAGCCGTTATTGACGAGGAAAACGTTAACAGCGCATTCGCACATTTCATCAATTTGACTTTCCTGTGCGTAAATTCCGTCAATCACTAAACGTGCAATACCATGTAAAGTTGCCCAAGAAACTTGCGCTAACCTTAAGGTATTTTCTTCACTGTTAATAATGCCTTGTTCTTGCCAAAGCTTAATCATTTCTACTTGGTAATTGAAACTGGTGTAAGCAATATTTTTAAGTGTTGCAGTACTGTTGTTTTCTTTCCAAATAACACGGCCAAACATCAGTTCGTATAACGATGGATTTTCGTTGGCAAAGCCAATATAAGCGTGCACAAAGCTACGGTACTTGTCGACATTAGACAGGTTTTCTTGTGAGAAAATTTCACTAGAAATTTGGTGCCAACGCTCAAATGCCTGCTCAGCAATAGCACATAACAAGTCATTTTTATCAGTAAAATGATGATAAGCAGCGGTACGAGAAACACCAATTTTCTCGGCAAGCTTACGTAATGATAAACCTTCAATGCCGGCTTCTGCCACCATATCACTGGCCGTGCTCACTAATGATTTACGTAAATCGCCGTGATGATATTTAGTTTTAGTGATCATTAGTGAACAACCCTAGCATTGACGGTATTCATTAAAGCGTTTTTCTTGAAGGTAGTGCGACATTGGCAAAGATTAATCCCGCAATTAATGACATGAAAATCAAGAAAGCTTGGGAGCCAATATCGGTTGCATTCAATATGGTTTGCCCGGAAACCGCGTGATTTAAACCAATATAAACTTTACTACCAGGAACCAGTACGACTAGCCCTAATAACTTTACCACGCTTGATGGTAAGTTCATGATACGTGAGAAAATGTTACTATAAATACCTAAAGCAAAAGCACCGACAAAAGCGCCTAAAGCGACACCTAAATATTCTGCGCCTATGATGCTAGCGCCAAAAGCCACATAACCTGAAATAATGCCCCAAGGTGCATCTTTTTTACGGCATTTAAATAGTATTACTAAGCTGATTGATAACGTGGTTACCGCTGCCCATACCGTCCATTCAGGAGTATGTGATGGCTCAATAAAAGCGACTTCACCCCAAAGCATTTTGCCTAATGCAATACCTAATACACTACCAAAATAAATTTTAAATAGGATCATTAACGCATCCATAATACGAGCGGTGCCAGACATTAAATTTCGGGCGGCAAGTTCTGACAATGCTAAGGTCAATGCTAAGCCAGGTATAAAGGCGATAATGCTCGATAAAATTACCAGCGGAATATTGATACTAGGATCGACCAATGCAATGGCAGAAGCTAAAACTGCGCTTGTTAGTGCCGATATAGGCTCTAACATGTCGGTAACTCGCTTCGAACGTTCGGCCCAAAAGGTAAATAAACAAACGACCATGCCGAGTAAGGTTGACCAGAAAACATCGTTCCAGCTAGTTTGCATTAGCATGGCAAACGCACCACTTGAGGCGCCAAAAGCAAGGAAAGTTAAAAAGCGTCCGTATGGATTGGGTTTATTGGCAATATCGTCAAGGCGTTCAATAGCTTCTGCTAAGGTTCTTTGGCCTGAGGTTAACTCGTCAACTAACTCATCAGCACGGGCTAATGAGCCTAAATCGAGATCGCCAGGGGCAACACGAAGAATGTGGTTGTAGTCTTGATTTTCGTGGTCTTGTGATAATACAAATGTTAACGATGTAGGTGTGATCACGAAAGAGCCAAACAGCCCTAAACTTTCAGAAACATTGGTTAAATGCGCTTCTAAACGGTATGCAGGTGTACCAAATTTATGTAAGGCTTTGCCTAAACGAATTATAAACCGACGTTTATCGATAAAATTATCAGTATTTGCCATGGCAAAATCATTCACATTGAAAATAATTTTATATGGTAAATGATTAATTTTAAAATGAAAGCATAGAAGTGTGATCTGGCAAAAATTATTGAAAATAGTACGCATTTTGTCGTTGATTAGAAAGTTTGCGGATAGTGCTAAGTTCGGTATGATGAATCAGACAAACGATTTTATTTGAGTGACGGATTTTATGACTTTATTGATTATTTTACTGTGTGTTTTTGCTGCCGTAGCGGCAATGGTTGTGCTAGGTGAGCGTTTTGGTAAACCGATGGAAGCAGAGCAGCAACAAAAATATTCTAAAATATTATGGGTGGTGGTTTTTATTGCTATTTTTGCCGCCATTATTCGCGAGATGGTTTAGCTAGGTATGATTTGAAATTCAGTATGGTTTAGCACCTTACCTTCATGGTTGTAGTTACGTTCATAAATTTCAATTTCACCAATTTTATTTTGTAATATGATGGCGGTTGAACGGGTACCGTATTCAGGGGAAACAATAAAAATACTACTCAGTAATGACTCTAACTCAGCACTTAAGCCCGTATCAGGCAGGTGCTGATCTTCCGCAATATCTTGGTTTGTCATTACTGTAAAAAACTGCTCAATATTTATTTCTTCAATGGTAATTAATTTTTCGAGTGTTGTTAATCCTGACGCCATTTTTGGCCAAATATCATCGAGTGCGCCATTACAAACACTATGAAACCCCTTTGCTAGCGTTACGAATTTCTTATTAACACTATCGAATGCTTGTAAGTTATTTAATTGACCAAAAACTAAGTTGAAATCGTTATATTGCTCAGATTCATTGGTTAAAACTTGCTGGGTACTTTCGTCATTCGTTGTTAATGCTTGTACGACCAAGTCACCACGTGAACGCTTATTTTCATCAAAATTTGCCGGTCGGCGAAAGTTAGTTAAAGCTGAAAAGTTGCCGTTAGGGCTTAAGCCTAACCACGTACCTCCTGCTTGTAAGTCTTTGCCTGCCAGAATATTTTGCTCAGGCCACCAGTACATATTTTGTGTTGGTCTTTGATGAAATTCATCACGGTTTGCACAAATAATCACGGGGTAGTCAGGATGTTGTTCAACGGCAATAAATAAAATACACATAATTTACCTTTGTAGGGCTTTGCCCGTGTCACTGAGAACTAAGTTTATCGATAATTTACTGAGAGTTTACCGGCACTTTATTATGTTCAGAAGTTAGCTTACCAATAAATTGAATTAGTTTAGCTATATCTAAGAATATCTGGTGCTTTAACTCAACTTCATCATAGGATATGGTTTGTAGCATAAAAATCACACATTTAGTTGAAATAATAAGGTATTACACGCTGATGTTAACTCTCCCCGTCATTGATTTAAAAAAAAATAAAGTATCAGCGCTAGAGTGGCAACTTAGAGTTGATTTAGCCGCATGTTATCGCTTAATTGCATTACACGGTTGGGACGATTTAATTTATACCCATGTTTCAGTGCGAATACCTGGTACTGAACATGTTTTGATAAATGCCTTTGGTTTGCGCTTTGATGAAATTACGGCGTCGAACTTAGTGAAAATTGATATGGCAGGCAATATTGTTGATGTTGACTGTCCTTTTGAGTTTAACCCTGCTGGTTTTACTATTCATAGTGCCATTCATGAAGTTCGTCATGACGATATTTGTGCCTTACACGTGCATTGTAATGAAGCAATAGCAGTAGCAAGTTTAGAAGAAGGGCTGTTGCCGATTAGTCAATATTCAATGTTTGCCTTAGCGTCGATGAGTTATCACGACTATGAAGGGTTAGCGGTAAATGATGATGAAAAGTTGCGTTTACAGCAAGACTTAGGTGATAAAAACTTTATGCTACTGCGCAACCACGGTGCGTTAACTATGGGGAAAACCATTGGTGATGCGTTTATGCATATGTACGATTTAATACGCGCCTGCCAAATTCAAGTTCAAGTGATGTCGACTGGCATGAAACCGATATTAGTCAACCAAAGTATTGTTGATGGCATTAAAGGCCAAGCAGATATTGTTCATACTGGCTTAACTGGTGGGCAAAAAGCATGGCCGGCGATGCTGCGTCGGGTTTATAAAGTAGATCCTAGTTTCGCGTTATAGCGATGAAATGATAGCTGACAAAATTAACACATAAGAATTTAAAGAGAGCGTAATGAAAGTAACTCATGTAGAAATTTTTGATATTGAATGCCCGAAGCGTCCCGGCTGGAATCCGGTGTTTATTCGCGTGCATACTGATGAAGGCATTAGTGGTGTTGGTGAAGCTGGTCTTGCTTATGATTGGGGACATAGCGCTGCGGCGGCAATGCTAAAAGAAATTAGTGAAGCGGTGCTTATTGGTTTTAACCCTTTTAATACTGAATTACTTTGGTCACGTATGTTGCGAGAAAGCTTTTGGGGACTAGGCGGCGGCCCTGTGCTTTATTCTGCAATGAGCGCGATAGATACCGCATTATGGGATATTAAAGGTAAAGCTTTAGGTTTGCCGGTCTATCAATTACTAGGTGGTAAAACGAATGACAAGCTACGTACCTATGCTAGCCAGTTACAGTTTGATTGGGACACACAAATCAACAAACTAATCGAGCCAGCACAATACGCCGAAGCGGCATTAAAAGCGGTTGCACAAGGTTATGATGCGGTAAAAGTTGACCCGATTGTTTATAACCAAGATGGCAGTTCGTCGTTTGATCGCACAAAACTATTTACCCCAAAGCAAATGCGCTTATTTGGCAATCGTTTACGCGCTATTCGCGATGCTGTTGGTGAAGATGTTGATATTATCTTTGAATCGCATTCGTTAATGGGCGCGGCATCAGCTATTCAAATGGGCAAAATTGTTGAAGAAGTTGGCTGTATGTTTTATGAAGAGCCGGTTAATTATTTAAATTCAGCGGTACACAAAAAAGTGGCTGATAACGTTAATGTGCCGATTGCCGGTGGCGAGCGTTTATATCACCGATGGGATGTGCGTCCTTATTTTGAAGATCAAAGTATTGATGTTTTACAGCCTGATATTGGCTTATGTGGCGGCTTTACCGAAGCTAAAAAAGTGTGTGACTATGCCGATGTTTACGATATTCGTATTCAAGCCCATGTTTGTGGTGGCCCAGTAGCAACAGCTGCTTCGTTGCATTTGGAAACTGCTATTCCGAATTTCTTAATTCATGAGCATCACACTTATGCGATAAAAGATTGGAACCGTGAGTTATGCTTACAAGACCCACAACCAATTAATGGCTTTTTTCAAGCGCCAGATACTCCTGGTATTGGTATTGAACTTAATGATGAAATCGTCAAGCGTTCGCCTAATGTGACGGTGAATGCTTTGAAGTAAGCTGGCTAAATTCAAATATTAAAAAGGGGAGCGAAAGCTCCCCTTTTAGTTTCTTTTATCTCAAAAACAATGATCGACTGCGGCTGTCTTTTTCAACTAAATATAATCGACAGGCAAAGCCGTGGTGTATTTAATTTCTTCCATCGCGAAGCTTGAACTGATATCGGCAAAGCTTGCTCGTGTTATCAAGCGTTTATAAAAGCTGTCGTAGGCTTTCATATCAGGCACGGCAACGCGTAATAGGTAATCAACCTCACCACTCATGCGGTAAAACTCGATAATTTCAGGAAAGTCTTCAGCGACGTTTCTAAACTCACTTAACCATTCAGGATTATGTTGATTCGTTTTGATGGTAACAAATACCGTTAAGCCAACATTGAGCTTTTCAGGGTCGGCAAGTGCAACACGACCTTTTATGATGCCAGACTTTTCCATAGCTTGAATGCGACGCCAACAAGGTGTGGTTGATAAACCTACTTGGCTGGCTACATCACTAACTGAAGAAGTGCAGTCATTTTGGAGAATTTTTAATATTTTTTTATCGAATGAATCCATAGCGTTTCAGATGAAATAATTTTTTATAATTTGCTCAGTATATGGAATTATATTGCGATAAATCAACGCTTATGGCGAGAACTATTTTAATCAGCAATGATGTTTTTTGCTTTGTCTGAATACATATCAGCATCGGCCGCCGCTAATAACGCTTTCGTTGTTTTGCCATCGTCAGGGTAGGTGGCAATACCAATACTTGCCGTTACTGAAACATTTATATCGCCATATTGGATAGGTGCTTCGATGGTTTCGAGTAATTTTTGTTTAATTTTGTCGTTATTGATTTTTTTGTTCATCACGATAACAAATTCGTCGCCACCAATTCTGGCTAACGTGTCGGTTTCTCGCACGGCAGCTTTGACTACTTTACCGATATTAGTAAGTACTAAGTCGCCACATTGATGACCGTAATTGTCATTAACTGGTTTGAATTTATCGAGATCAAAATACACCAAACTAAATTGAGAGTTGTTTCTCTGTGCTTGCGCTATTTGATAATTAACACGGTCAATAAGTAAGTTTCGATTGGCACAACCAGTAAGTTGATCATACAAAGCGAGCTTTTTAAGTTGTCGTTCTTGCACCGTTTTTTCAGCCAATAATATATTGGTTTCGATGATATGAGAGACATAGCGAAGGTCATTTTCTACGATAAGCTTTAGCTGACCTAATGTTTTATCTAACGCAGTTGAATAGTCTGTTGCTTTGGTATCAATAATACAAAAAGAGCCAAAAAGTGAGCCGTCAGGCCAATATAGTGGATAGCCTAAATATGACCTTACTGGCCCTTTGCTTACCGGTGGAGCACATGCCCATTCACTATCATCTATTGCATTCTTAACATAAAGCTTGTCGTTAGTTTCAACAATGCGGCGGCAAAAGCTCTTAATGTCCCAAGGCCAAGTGGCATTTACTTGCAAGAAGTTGTCGTCGTTGTCACTAGTGGCAACAACATTAAAGGTCTGTTGGCGATATTGCACAATAACGCCGCTAGCAGCGTCAAATAGTTCTGCCATTAAGTTAACAAGTTGCTGCCAATTTTCGGTATTTAAGTTCTCTAACGGGTGTTCAATAATGCAATTTGAGGTATTAATCATATTTTTTGTTATCCGCAGAATTATTTTGCTATTTAATACTCTGAAATTTCATTGTGTGAGTAGATAATCGCTGATTCGAAAAAGTTATCGTTTTAGTATAGTAGGTTACAGGGAAAAAAATGCAGCTTAAAAGCGATAAAAGTTGTGAGCATTTTGATAACAAAGCTGATTTATATCACTGCCAGTTAACTGTTTATTGTCATCTTGCTTGAGCTCACAGTGATTAAGCCAATTGTCTTGATAGCTTGCCTGCCATAAGCATAATGGAAAATTACTTGCTAGCATGACACGTGAAAGCCCAAAGCTTGCTATACATTGACTGATCACTTTTTGTTGCCAACTTTTACTGTAATTTCTGTCAGCCATTTCGAAACCAGAACACTTAATATAAATGTTGTTAAATTCGCTTAAGCGCTGAAGATTTACTTGCCATTGTGTTGCGCTATGTTCAATATTTAAAGGTGGCCAACCAGCGTGGTTGATACAATAGAGTAGACCCGAAGTAGCCGATATTATTTCAATTAATTGCTCAATAACTTGGCTATCACACAATGATAGTTGTAGTTCAAAGCTGAGTTGCTTTGCTGCCAAAAGCCGTAAGTTAATAAGGCTGTTTTCATGTTCAAGAATACTTAACGCTTCGTCATCCAAAATATGGCGAATGCCAACAACACTTTTATAAGCTAATAACTTATCTAGTTGCTGCGAAAATATTTCTGGCATTAAAGTAATATCGAGACTGGCAACTGAGCGGAAGTTGCTTTGGCAGTTTTGCTCTAACCATGCAATTTCCCGCCATGGTTGTTGGTTATCAAATCCGGCCTCAATATGCACAAAACCAGCAAGGTTTAGTGGCGAAGCAAGCTTAAGGTTTTGCTCTCTGAAGTTCTTCGCAATCACTGACTTATCTGGCCAAAAGGGTGGGTTTTCCGCTTTCAACCAGTGATACTGACCTTTGTTAAGATCAAATAAGTGCAGATGAGGATCAATTATATTCATGATGACTTTTGCGCTACTGAGCGGTGTAGCCGCCGTCGATCACTTGTAAGCTACCCGTGATAAACTTTGCTTTGTCTGAACCGAGAAAATAGACCAGCTCTGCAACTTCTTCTGCTTGTCCTAATCTGCCTAACGGTTGTAATGCTGCTTCTTCTGCATGTACTTCAGCTTTGTTAGCACCAGATTTTTCACAATAATTATTAATAGCTTGATGATAAAGCGGTGTTTCTATCGTACCTGGGCACACGGCATTAGCGCGAATATTAAATTGTGCGTAATCAAGCGCGGTCGTTTTAGCCATTGACGCCAAGGCGGCTTTGCTGAGGTTATAGGCGAATGAGTTATGTTTGGCGATTAATGCTTGGTCAGAAGCCATTAAAATTATTGCGCCATTTTGCTGTGTTTTCATCACCGGTAAAACAGCTTTTACTGCCGCATATGCACCTTTAACATTGATATTAAAAACCCGTTCTAATTCATCTTCACTGGTATTTTCAATAGAGCCAGAAAAATGAATGCCGGCGTTAGACACTAAAACGTCAATCGCGCCTTGTTTTGCTATGTCATTAATGATTTGGCTGACCTGACTCACTTGCGTAATATCGCATTGGCAAAACTCACCAAAGTCTGAAGGGTTAATATCTAGATTAAATACTTGATATTGCTTAGCTAAAAATAGTTTAACTATACTTAAACCAATTCCTGAGCTACCACCGGTAACAACACACACTTTTTTCATATTCAGAACACATTAATGATTTTGTTAAATAATATCGTTTACTTGTGCTCAGGGCTACCGCTATCGCATACTAGTAGCTAATGATTAGTAAACATATTTTCTACAGAATATAAAAGTTAATAAATATGTGTAGGAAAAAGGCAGTGAAATGTGTATCGGCTGAATGCTTTAAGCAATATATTCGGTCTGTAAAAGCTGCTAAGTAGTGTTTGCATTTTTCAAGGAAATAAAGAGGTCGTCAGATTGAGAAATTTGAAAGAAAAATTAAAAGTTTATTACATCATGAGTGTGTTTAGTGTGCTATTTGCCTTACTTGGCTTTAGCTATAATGCATGGCGTATGGAAGTCAGCGAAGAAAATAATAATGTCAGAACAGCTGCTTTTGAAGTGTTTGAACATCTGGGCGAATTAGAACATATTATTTTAACCGCACATTATGACGGCGATGAAATTTCCGGCAATCCTCGTAAAGGTTGGGTTGAAGTTGGCTTAGTTGTCGACTTGAGCGCTCTTATCGATCCCGATGTTGCTGATAAAGCGGTTATGCTGAAAGCGGAATGGGCTGACTCTTGGCATTTGATGAATGAAGAAGAAACCGTTGTTAAAGCCTTGGTGAGTAAAATTGATGATACTCGCATGGCAATTAAAATGGTATTAAAGGAAATGAGTTAAAGAATACCAAAAGCAGGTACTGCACCGCTTTTGGTATCTTAAGCTTACTTTACCTTGCTGCTATTTGGCTAATTCAACCAATACCGCAGTATACATTTTCAAATTCAATACAAACTGATCCATGGTAATAAATTCATGCTCAGAATGTCCGGTGTATTCAGTGTTTGGCATTGATGGACCAAAGCTTACCGCGTTAGGGAATAAACGTGAATTTGTACCACCACCAATAGCAATCGGCTTAGCGTCTTTAATACCAGTAAAGTGACTAAATACTGATAGTAAGGTATCAACATGTGGCGCACCTTTTTGAATGAAAGGGTCGCCAATATAATGTTCAAGCTCAGTCACATTAGCGTCAAACTTGTTATTCCAATCAACAACTGTTTGATGAATTTCATCACCAAGTTGCTGCTTAGATTTTCCTTGAGGTCGGCGTAAGTTAATGTTCAGTTCTATATTGTCATCCTGCTGCTTTATCACGGTTGGCGCAACGGTCATTGGGCCCATAAAGTCATCCTGATATGCAATATTACCGAATTTTTTCCCTTCCAATCCCAAACCGATATTGTCGTTAATAAAGTTAACTAAAGTACCAGGGCCGTTGTTCACCCAACGTGTGCGCGATAGTAAATCTGCTAAGTAAGAAATAGCATTAACACCATCATCAGGTTTTGACGAATGCGCTGATTTTCCTAAGGCATTAATGGTTAGTGTGCTGTCTTTTAATTCAAGATCAAAACTGACACCTTGGTAATCACGCGCTTTACGCATTAAACGTTGCAGTAGCACAATGTTAGCATTTTCAATGGTTGCGCTGGCATCTTCAGGAATTTGGCTGCCAAAGAAACCGCCAGTGAATTCACTGATATAAGGGGAAATGGTTGGCATTTCTTGTTTGTTAAAAACTAACTTGATAGTGCCATAGCCTTTTTCAGCCGTTACCACTGGATACTCTGCATCAATAGTGATGTTGGTTTGTGGTAAGTCGTGAGTTTTTATATAAGCTTTTAAAGGCTCCCAGTCAGACTCTTCCGCCATATAAACATATAACTCGATACGCTTATTAAGTGCAATGCCTTTGTCTTTAATGGCTTTCATCGCATAAAGTGCGGTAGAAATAGGGCCTTTATCATCTTCAGTACCACGGCCAATTAAGCGGCCTGGCTCTGTGGTGGTATCAAGTTCAAATGGTGACTTAGTCCATTTTTCAGGGTTAACTGGTTGCACATCACCGTGAGTAATAATACCAACACGTTCTTTTTGATTGCCTAAGCCAATTACCACTACGTAGCCGTCATCGGTAAAGTCTAAGCCTAGCGCTAATGCTTGCTTTTTTAACTCTGCTTTAAAGGCAATATGGGCTGGATTGTCGTTAGCAGATACGCCGTCTTTTGCTAAGGTATTGTACTTAACAAGTTCACGTAAGCTATTGACCATATCTTTTTGGTAAGTTGAAACCGCATAGTCTGCGGTTGTTTTTGCTAATGAACTAACGTCACTTGCATAGGTTGATAAATAAGGATTTATTGCGATTAGCGGTGTTAATAATGATAAAAATGCGAATTTTTTGAACACTGGTGGCCTCATTTTTTATAATTAGTATTACGTTACTTATTGTTACGTTTACTAAGGCAGCGATAATATACCGCTAAATTTGGTCACCAATACTAGCGCAATTAAATTTACAGTGACAGCTACAAAACTATGGTTATTACGCCTATACAGTTGTTGTAGCGCTACTGACGTTAATTAGTGTTAATGTTTTTATCTTTTAAAAATAAATGGTTGCTCCTAATACACCGGCGCTGTCATCAAGTTTTTCTCCGTCAGTTGTTTTCCCGTCGTCAAAGCGTGTTTCTATAAATAGTGTCGCAGCGCTGTCTAATATTACGTATTCAATACCAGCGAAATTGTAGTGAAATTTATAAGAACCTTGGTAATCGTCGTCGTCAGGCGTCAGGTGATTAAAACCACCATAAACCGCAATATCGTTGGCAAAACTATATTTAACGATTAACTCTGAAGATTTTGCATCGATATAACTGCCGGTATCACTAAACTCATGATTTTTTGAACGTGTTGTAACTGCTGAGAAATATAAGCCAGGCTGATGATTTTTACCATAAACCACTGAAGCGGCAAAAATTTCATCGTTAGAATCTGAGCCACCAAACTCTTGCGCCACTTCAATTTGATTACTATTGAAACCAACACCGAAAGCAAATTTATTCCAATCGTAAATAACACTAATACCAAAGCCATTATTTATTGTGGCGATAGTTTTACCATTTAGTTGCTCTGAAAGTGGATCTTGTTCTGGTAGTGAAAGCTCAATGGCTTCGTCTTGGGCTTGTACTTGTACGGCAAAGTGGAAGTTCTGATAACTTTTTCGCCATGTTATTGCTTGTTCTGCACGACCAGTACCAGAAATACCACCGTCAGAATTTAAGTTGAATGAGCCACTAGTTGAGCCGCCCCAGTAATTTAAAATATCGGTACCGTACGTAACATCATAATAAGCAGCCCACTGTTTACCTACGGCTATGTCGCCCCATGAAGGGTGTGAAAATTGAATATAGCCCAAGCGAGTAAACATATTGTCGTCACCGGTATTATTTGGTGTTTGGCCATTACCGCCAATGGTTAAGTTGTTATTGGTGTCAAAAACAAGTCCCCATTCTAGAGTAACACTTGCTTGCCAGTCGTTAGGAAGTTTGCGAGTAAAGTCGAATCCCCAACGAGATGCAGCTTCATTAATTTCATCGACATTTTCGTCTTTATAATAGACTCCTGAAATATATCCTCTTAATGCTAGCGAATTTTTTTCGTCTTGATAGATTTCAATACCATTAGCAAAGCTTGAAAGGGCAAGAGAAAAAATGGCGATTAAGTGTGAAAATCGTAACCAGAAATTATTACTGTTCTTGGTGACTTTTATCTTCATGTACCTTTACCTTTGCTCATTGAATTTTGGGGGCAATTTAAGTGTAGGATACTACCAGTAAATAACTAAAAAATAACAAGTAAATAATGTAATTAACAATGCTACAATTAACTAAGATAATCTTTATCGTTTACTCGCTAGGCAGAGCACAGCTAGGCGAGACGTTATAGGATGTTAATTGATTTAGTAACATTCGTAGATGTACAAAACCACCGAATTTAATTACCTCAATTAACCGTTTATGGTTACAAAAACATACATTGTTAGTGCTATATTTTAAACTAACGTAAATAATGATTTTTTATGTTGACCTCAACTATGGTTGAGGTCTTATGCTGTGGCGAAATTAATACAGAAATGTTGTGGGTATGGAAATACGACGGCATTTCAACTTAGGAAAACTTTTATGAAATTACTCCCTTGGCTTAGTGTTGTTGTTATTGTGTCTGCTTCTGTTGGTGGGCTGTTTTATTACAAAGATTCATTGTCTAACAATCAACAAATGCAGTCTGGCCCAGAGCCAAGCGCGAAAGTAGAAGCTTTTCGTGCGGTTAATGCTAACTACCAAAAACAACTTTCAGTGATTGGGGAAGGGCATGCGGTAAAGTATATCGCTTTAAAAAATGAGCTTGCTGGCAAGGTAAGTAAACTTAATATTGCCTCAGGTGATGTTGTTAAAAAAGGTCAAGTGTTACTTGAGTTAGAGCACACAGAAGAGTTGGCATCATTGGCATCAGCAAAAGCGACTAAAATTTTAAAGCAGCAAACCTTAGCGCGTTATCAAGAACTTGCGAAAGAAAAGCGTATTAGTAAAGAAAATGTTGATGTTGCCCAAGCTGAGTATCGTATTGCCATAGCTGATATTACCCGCTTAGAAGCGATTATTGCGAAAAAAGTTATTGTTGCGCCGTTTGATGCCAGTATTGGTATTCACAATATTAGTGTTGGGCAATTTCTTGACAGTAATACTGATATTACTGACTTAATCGGTATTGATGATTTCATTTGGGTCGATTTTAAAGTGCCGCAAATTTACCCGCAATTAGCGATAAACAGTACTGTTGAAGTAACGGCTAGTGGTGCTTCTTCATTAGTTGGCGTAAGTAGTGCTGCCGTGATTAGTTCAGTAGAACCTTTATTAACACAAGACTCTCGTCAACTTAAATATCGCGCTAAAGTGCTTAAGTCAGAGTTGGAGGTTAAGCCTAATCAATTAGTTAAAGTTGCTGTACCTATTACATCTGCGCAGTCAGTGATTATGGTGCCTAGTTTAGCTATTGTGCGTGATCAATTAGGTGAATATATTTTTAAGTTGGTAAAAGACGAAAACGGTGATTACCGTGCAAGTCGTGAAAAAGTGACTCTAGGCGACCGAGTAAACGAGCAAGTTATTGTCAATGAAGGGCTAGCGTTAGATGAATTAGTGGCAGCTAAAGGATCATTCAAATTACGTCCTGGTTTGAAAATTCGTTTTGATAACGAAAAAATGGGCGGATAGGAATACTCATGATTAAAGAATTATCCTCCCAAAGTCGTCTGATGGACATATTTGTCCGTAAGCCTGTGGTGTCGACGGTATTATCAATATTTATTTGTTTAGTGGGCTTATGGGCTGTTAATGCTATTTCGGTATTACAATTCCCTAAAATCGAAGGTGCTTCGTTAGAAATAACCACTAACTATACTGGCGCTTCTGCTGACGTAGTTAAAGGTTTTGTTACTGACCCAATTGAACGTGTAGCGTCAACAGTACCAGGTGTTGATTTTGTTGAATCAAGTACTGGCTCAGGGCAAAGTAAAGTAACGGCTTGGCTGCAGCTTAATCAAAACAGTACTAATGCATTAGCTGAATTAAATACCCGTTTAAATCAAATAAAGTTTGAGCTACCAGTTGGCGCTGAAGATCCATTTGTTACCGTGGTAAGAACAGATAGACCGTTTGCTGTGTTTTATCTCAATGTGGTTGCTGAGGGCTCTACGTTAGCGCAAATTACTGATTATCTCACGCGTGAAATCAACCCTATTATTAATAATATTGAAGGTGTACAAAAGGTTGGTATTGAAGGGGCAAGAACGCCAGCTATGCGGGTTTGGCTTGATGCTGACCGTTTAAATATTTTCAATGTTAGTGCCGATGAAGTTTACCAAGCACTGAGCAACAATAACCGCATTTCTACACTAGGTTATGCAGAAAACGCTCGTCAAAAAATAGACATTATTGCTAATACTCAAATGTCGTCTGTTAGTGAGTTTGAGCAGCTGATCATCAAACAAAGTGACGACACATTAGTCTACTTAAAAGATGTTGCACGCGTTGAATATAGCGCTGAAGAAGCCAGTGCCACAGCTCGGTTCAACGGTAAAGACACCGTATATATTTCAGTTTGGCCATTACCTGGCGCCAATGAAATTGCTATTGGTGACAAACTTTATAAAGTGCTAGATGAAATTAATGCCACTTCGCCAGAGCTGAAGGTCGATATTGCGTACGACGGCACGCTTTACATGCGTGATGCCTTGCAAGAAATTGTCACAACATTAATGGAAACTATTGTATTAGTCGGTATTGTTGTTGTTCTGTTGATGGGCTCATTTAGAGCCGCATTAGTGCCGTTGATTACTATTCCCATTTCCATTCTTGGTGCTATTGCGGCGATTTGGTTGATGGGCTTTAGTTTGAACCTGTTAACAGTATTAGCCATAGTATTATCAGTTGGCTTAGTGGTGGATGATGCCATTGTGGTTGTGGAGAATGTTGCTCGACATATGCGTGCAGGTGTTCCTCGTTTGCAAGCAGCATTAATGAGCTCTCGACAGCTATTAGTACCTATAATTTCCATGACCTTAACACTTGCTGTGGTTTACGTACCTATTGGCTTTTTGTCTGGTTTAACAGGCGTACTGTTTAAAGAATTTGCCTTTACCTTAGCAATTGCCGTCATTATATCTGGCATTGTTGCCGTAACCTTATCACCTATCATGAGTGCTTATGTATCGAGTGAAGGGGGCAAAGAAGGTAAGTTAACCGTTAAGGTCAATCACGCTTTTGAACACCTGCAAAACTTTTATGGTCGATTACTACAAAAGACTTTTCACTGGCAAGGGCAGTTATTTTTTCTTGCGCTAATCGTTGCATTATTGGTTGTGCCTTTCTACTTAATGTCGGCAAAAGAACTTGCACCGACTGAAGACCAAAGTAGCGTGTTTATCGTTGTACAATCACCACCAGATGCTTCATTACAATATAATGAAGACAACGTTGAAAGTGTGGCGGATGCTTTACTTGAAACCGAAGGTAGTAAAGAGCTTTGGCAAATTGTTTTAAGCAGCGGTGGTTTTGGTGGCCTTGAGTTTGAAGGTAATGACAAGCGCACAAAAAGCATACAAGAAATGTTACCTGAAGTTTATGGTCGTTTAACCAACTCTGAAGGCTTAGATCTGTTACCGATATTGCCGTCACCATTGCCAACGGCAGGCCAGTTTGATGTTGAATTAGTTGTTAAGTCTTCAGCGCCATACAGTGAAATGAAATCTTACGCAGATCAACTCGTCGGCTCTGCGTTTCAAAGCGGACAATTTCTTTATGCTGATACCGATTTAAAAATTGATTTACCACAAATTGAATTAAAGCTAGACCGTGAAAAAATTGCTGATTTAGGCATGAATGTGTCGTTAGTGAGCAGTCAGTTATCAACTTACCTTTCAAGCAATTATGTTAATCGTTTCGATGCAAATGGTAAGGCATATCGGGTTATTCCGATGGTGGCAGATAACATTACATCACAACCAGAGAAAATATTAGATTTAACCGTGAAAACACCTTCAGGTGCGTTAATTCCGGTGTCAGCATTTACCGAAATTAACTATCGCACTGTACCGAGAACTTTAGGTTCATTCGGTCAGCAAAATTCTTTTAGAATTTATGGTGGTATTTTACCTGGGGTTACTAAAGAACAAGCATTACAGACGTTAGAAACTGCAGCGGCGAATATTTTACCGCATAACTATAACTTAGATTATGCGGGTGAATCGCGACAAATAAGAACGGAAGGCAATAGCCTAATTACCGTAATGGGTATTTCGTTGATGATTGTTTTCTTGGTATTGGCAATTCAGTTTAATAGCTATCGCGATCCGTTAGTTATCTTGCTAGGTTGTGTGCCTTTAGCGTTATCAGGCGCGTTATTACTGCCATTTTTAGAGCTAACTACTATCAACATATATTCGCAAATTGGCTTGGTGACTTTGGTTGGCTTAATCGCTAAAAATGGTATTTTGATTGTTGAATTTGCTAATCATTTGCAAGAAGAAGGTAAGTGTAAATTTGACGCAGTTATTGAGTCGGCCACAACACGTTTACGACCAATATTAATGACCACAGCGGCGACGATACTTGGTCACTTCCCATTAGTGTTAGTTACTGGTGCTGGCGCTGAAGCTCGAAACAGTATTGGTATTATTTTAGTGGCGGGTATGGCAATCGGTACGTTCTTTACCTTGTTTGTTTTACCTGTGTTCTATTTATGGATAGCTGAAAACCGTAGTGCTTGTACTACCCATGATTTAGCGAAAGAATCTACTGATACTAAAATTAAACAGCCTTTGAAGAATGCTTCTTAAGCAAGGCTTTAAATAGAGCCGTGTAATAAAACCGAAAAGTTGTGAAGCTTTTCGGTTTTTTATATTCAAGAATCGTGTATTACGCGAGCCCATGAATGCGCAGGAGCGTATATATATTGTTACCGAGACTGTTCTTTTTCTAATAGCTCCATTAGCCCGACCAAAGCTACAAAAAGTACCGCTCCGACAGGCCAAATTATCCAAGTTACTGCCCAATTCATTGTCCATAAGCTCCAGCCAAGAAATATAGCGACAAGTAAAGGCCAGTAAAACGCAGCGAGCTTTTCCGCTCTTTTAGTGCGCTTACTTTTTTCTGTATCTACCCCAGTATCTTTTAGAATACTGTTGTATGCGTCGTATTGAGCTGATATCGGTGCGACAATATAAATCCCTGCCGCTATCATGAGGATCAGGACAATTAACATCATTAAAACGACATCACTGCCATTAGAAAACATGCTAACAACCATCAGCGGTACAAAACTGACAATGAATAGGAATATACCGATTGATAGCCTTTTATTGTAGCTGGGTTTAAATTTTTGTAGTTTTTCTTTGAAAACACTGTGCACGCCATAGGCCAACTCAAACTCTTCATTGTCTATAACTTCTGCATCACTTTCATATTGGTTGGTTTTTATAAAAAAGCTTACTGCGATAGACACCATGACCAAAATGCTAACAACACCTATTGCTGTTGCGATATCGTCAGTCAGGCCTAACTTGCTGGTTTCAGCCATTGCTAAAAAGAAAAATAGCGGTATTACAGAACATACACAAAGCATTACGCCTTTGGTAACTATGTTTGAAACTTCTATTTTAGTTTCAACGTACTTTGTTGCCTGCTCTAAACTCACTTGGAGAATATTAGCGTCTTTACTTTCATCGCTAGAGTTGAATGCTTCATGTTCGTCTTTTAATAAAAAGTCAGTAGAAACGTCAAAAATTTCAGCTAGCTTAATTATTCTATTTAAATCAGGAATGCTATTCGTACTTTCCCATTTAGATACTGACTGTCGAGAAATATTCATTTTTTCTGCCAGCTCTTCCTGTGACCAGCCCAGCTGTTTCCTTAATCTGATAATTTTATCTGCTAATATCATAAGGGTTTTCCTTTGTTAATTTTTGAGCTGCAATCTTAGGAAATCAGTTAGTTGCAAACTAGCAAGTCAAGTTGTTAATTTGTCAACCAGCGGTTGCAATTGTACTATCTAACTAAAATTTAATGCTTTTTTTAAGCTCGAAAACAAGTTTTATTATTGAATGCCGACTTTAAATACAATGCTAACAATAAAACTAAACTGCGACTTTTCAGCTTAATATAGTGAGTTCTAACTACTTTTAGTTAAACACGTATCACCTTCTGATGACGCATCTTCGTATTCAACACCATCTGGTTTGAGGTGAGGGCCGGGGCCTAAGTCACCTAATGTGTCATACGGGTTGGCCAATCTGCAACGGTCAATTGATAAACAACCACAACCAATACAGCTATCAAGATTATCGCGCAAGGCAATAAGTTGGTTGATGCGTTCGTCAAGTTGATTGTGCCATTGCTTTGAAAGTCGGCTCCAATCTTCGAGGGTTACGGTTTTATTGTCTGGAATAGTCGCTAACGCTTCTTTGATTTCTTTTAGCTGAACCCCAGACTTTTGAGCAATTTTTATCACTGATATTTTTCGTAAAACATCACGAGAAAAGCGACGATGATTGCTGGAATTTCGATGCGAACAAATGAGTCCTTTGTTCTCATAAAAGTGAATTGAAGAAATTGTGACGCCGCTGCGTTTTGACACTTCACCAATGGAAAGATCTGTTTTAATTTTATTCATAATGAGCTTGAACCTCAATTAAGGTTGAGGTGATATCATAACAATGAATGTGATAAACAATAAACAAAAAGGGCCACGTTTTACCGTAGCCCTTCCTTAAATACTTATATTTTAAAGAAACATTCTATTGTAGTTGTACTTCAAAGGTAAGGAATACGCCGCCGTGTTCCTTGTCAGCAAGTGTTTTGTTTTTTGCATCTTGTTCATGCTCAGCAATCAGTAAGTAACGGCCAGCATGCATTGGCGTAAAAGTAATTTCGCCTTTGTTATTACTTTTCATTGTTAATGTTTCTGGGTTGTTTCTGTAACGAGCACCATCACGGGTGATTTCAACTTCGACGCCCGATTGCACTTTGCCATTGTAAGTAAATACGAAAGTTGCGGGTTCATTTTCTACCACTTCTGAAGGATGTGTTTTAGGTAATAATTCTAAGAATTTACCATCAATTGCATAATTCTCAGAGGGGTTGTTCATGGTGATGTAGCTTTCAATTCGCGTAAGGCCGTAGGCGGTTTGCAGGCTAGTTGCGTTTGCTGGCACTAATGATTTTAATTCCATTTTATTTACGCGAGCACGGTGGCGTTTATCACCTACTTTGTAAGTTGAAAAGTAACTAGGTGTTGAATTATTGGTAATTTTATATGTACCGCTTTCTTCTACAAAATAATCAGCAACTGATTTTCTATGAGCTTTGTATGCTGAAGAAGGACGTGATTTTTTACCCGATGGCGTTAAAATGCTTAATGGGTCGATACTCAGTGCTTTATCAACATTAAACACTTCATTTGACGCTGTAGCGTCTAATGTTACCCACTCTCCACGCTCTGAAGAAAGAGTGAAATGGCTTGGTAATATCCAGCGTGAATGTGCGCTAACTTGGCTACTAACGGCAAGGGCTAGCATCACTAATGTTGCTTTTTTTAAATTCATGTTTTTGCTCCTAAGGGGTAACAGTAAAAGTAATTGCGCCAGTTTCAGCGGTTTCTTTTAAGGTGAATTGTTGAGTTTGATTGTTTAAAGAAAACTTTTGCTTAAGTAGTGCTCTACCACCTTTTTCGCGAACAACTTCGATATAAAGGGTGTAGTCACCTTCGGTAAGTGCGTGTTGCTCATCATCGGTAAGCTTGAACGAAAGTGGGAAACTACCAGCTGCATGTGTTGCTGAGGTAATTGCATCAACTAATTCAGCATCTTTCCTGCCGACGTTCCGCCACCAGCGACGAATATCTTTTAACCATTTAGGCTCTTTACGCCAAAGTAGCAGTGTGCGAACTGATTTTCTGTTGTTGTTTTCAAGCCAAGCCGCTACGTAAGGTGGGTGATATTCACCTTGTTGCTGTTTAAGTTCGAGGTTTATTGCTAGTGTGCCTGTACTGCTTCCATGTGCTTGAGATGATTGTGAAACGGATAGCAATAGCAAGAAAAAAATCAATAAAATAACTTTGATGGCGCGATGTGAAAATAATGTATTCATCAGGTTTGTCATGTTCCTTTAGGCTAAGTAAATAATGCTAAATAGGGCAAAAATAGTGCTGCCAATACTGAGCAGTAATGTTCTGCGAAAGCGCTTTTGTGGCATTGCTAAAATAAAGCCAGTAATGGCGAAAATAATAAAAAGTAGACTAGAAAGATCAATTATCCAGCCCCAAAAGTTGCTGGTGTTTCGGCCTTTATGTAAATCATTTAGCACTGCCCACCAACCGTAATGAGTTTGTTCAAAAAACACCTCTCCAGAAGCTAAGTCAACAGACACACTGGCACTTTCACCTGCTTGCTTGATGCTATAGAACAACTCTCCAGACATTAATTCGATGTTAGCGTTGGCTAATGAAATAGCTAAAGTCTGTTCTAGCTCAGTGGTGATTTTTTGCTGCTGTTGATTACTAATTTCGTCATTTTCTAGCGCGAGTTTTTGTACGCTTTCAATGGTGGCTTCTATTTCTATAACTTGCGGTTGGTGATCTCTAAACCACTCTGGGTGGTTAAGTGTTATTCCTGTAACTGAGAAAAATAGCAGCAAAGTTAGCAAGGCCATAGAAACATAAACATGTATCAATCGTGCTAGGTTTAGCGTTTTTTTTGATGGCTTCATTACTGCGGTTTCTTCTTGGGTAATAATTCTTGAGGATTAATAGCGTTGATCTTGAAAAGGGCACAGCGCACAAAAAATGCATGCTGTGCCTTATACTTATAGCTAGAACGCTAGCTGAGCTGCTAAACGAAAGCTAATACCATCAGCCGCTGTTACACTACTAGTGCCACCACCAATAAGGTACTTCTTGTCTAGTAAATTATTGATGTTAAAGCGTAGGTTAAGCTCATGGTTGTCTATATCCATTTGATATGTTGCACCAACATCAATGCGAGTGTAACTGTCTTTTTTGATAGTATTTGCGCTATCAGCAAAGCGTGAACCTTCATAAAATGCCCCCGCATTAAAAGCTAGCGTATCGGTAAACTCATAACGAGACCATAAGGCCGCAGACCATTCAGGAACATCGGTAGGTGTTTTTCCTTGATAATTTTCGTCTTTCTCATATTCTGCGTCGATATTAATTAATGAAGACATAATAAATAATTTATCGTTTATCGCACCTTGTGCGCCAAGCTCAAAACCTTTATGGCGTTGCTCACCTGCTTGTGTTGTACGAGATTCAAAGTCAGGATGGTCGATATCTTCACTGATTAACTTGCCTGTTTTACTGATATCAAAAATAGCACCACTTAATAAAAGTCTGTCATCGACTAACTGCCATTTAATACCGATTTCACTTTGCTTAGACTCCATAGCATCTAGTTTCATGCCATGGTTAATATCTTCTTCATCGTTTAAAGTTTCACTTGATTGAGGTTCAAAACCCTCGGTGTAGCTGTAATAAACCGTTGCTTGCTCTGAAGGGTGATAAAGCACGCCAAACTTAGGTGAAAATGATTCGCTATCGGCGCTTTCTTTGTTTTGTTTATCGTAACGGCCACCGAAAGATACTTGCCAGTTATCATTTAAAGTGACTAAGTCTTGTAAGTAAACACCGTAGTAGTCATATTCGCTGGTATATAAAGTATCGTCATCTCTATAGTCAATATCAGGTTTAACTGGTTCGTTTTGACCGGCAGAATAAGTCACTGATGAAGCTTTAACTTTTAGTTGACCGTAGTAATAATCGAGAGAGTTTGCGCCGATTAATAGTTGGTGTTCAACACCTGCAAATTCGAATTCGCCCGTAAAATCAATGAATTTAGTGGTGAACTGCCAATCATCAAAACGATCATATGGATTTGATGTGTACTCATCACCTTCGTTAAAGCCAGATGGCTTTTTAGCGGCAGACTCAAAGCGTTCACGTTCAAATGTTTGCTTGTTATAACCAATAGCTACTTGCCAGTTGTCATTAATATTGTAATTAATATCAGCACCGTAGTTTTCTACGTCGATATCAGTAAATGCCCAAGACATGTCGCGAATTGTTTTACGATCGCCAATTAAGTTGCCTTCAGCATCTAACCAACCACCGGTATCCAACCCTGCTTTATCGTTGGTGTAGTCATAATGCACACGTAGCGATAAGTCATCAGAAACATCATAATCAACCACTAAAGCACCTAGAAAACGGTCGCGCTCACGTTGATCGCCATTTTGATATTCACGTTGATAAGTAACATCTTGCTTAACTAAGTTAGCACGATATCTAAGAGACTCTTCATCGTTTAATGCACCACCCGCGTCTAAAGTAAAGCGAGTTGAACCTTCTTGGTCAGTATCTGCGCCAATATTAAACAATGTTCTTGCTGTTGGCTTCTTAGTTACCATATTAACTAAGCCACCAGGGCCTGATTGACCATATAAAATACTAGAAGGGCCTTTAATGACTTCCACGCTTTCTAATGTTTCTATTGGCTGTTGGTAATGCGACCAATGCTGATGTCCGTCACGTAAATAACCGTTTGATGAGCTTAATTCAAAGCCTCTTAGGTTAAAAACTTCACGGTTACGCTGTTTTGAACCTGCAGAAAGGCTAGCGTCGTTAGTTAGTACTTCACCTAAAGTTGTCGCCAATTGTTCTTCAACAATCGTTCTTGGAATTACCGTTACTGATTGCGCAGTCTCAAGTAATGAGGCATCAGTACGCATAGCACCTTTTGCTTCATCTACTTTGTAGTCATTAAAATAACTGCCGGTAACTTCGATAACCTCTATCGAATTGCTGTTAGCATGGGCTAGTGGCATGGCCATAGAAAGTGCTAAAAACAGCGGTGAGTACTTCATGTTAATCTCCAAATTATTAACTATTGTTCCAAGGTGAAATGCAGCGAGCATTTTTGTAAGGATAATGTTAATGAGAGTGATTATCATTTGCAAGGTAAATGTTGAATTATTAGAGTAAAAAGTCGAATTAATCAAATTTATGGTGTTTTTGGTTGTTAAGTGAGCGGTGAAATATACGGTTTTGTAATTTTGCTAAATATTTAGGAGGGCTAGCACATTCAAAATATTTTAATCTCCTAATTTAGTACAAATTGTTATTGTGTTATTCATTGTTTATCGGGCATGCTAATTGGTATGTTTTTCACTAGAGCTGACAGCTGGTTTATCGGTTAGTTCTTTTTTGTATGATTCTTAAATGAAAAGGAAAGTTAAATGTTTAGTCATATCATGATTGGCGCGAACGACGTACAGGCATCGAAAGTATTTTATGATGCCATTTTAGGTGAACTAGGGCACAAGCCAGGTGTAATGGACGAAAAAGGCCGTTGTTTCTATTTTACTGATACTGGTATTTTTGCTTTAAGCAAACCTATTAATGGTGAAGAAGCTTGCAATGGCAATGGCAGCACCATAGGTTTTGCTGCAACATCTCCAGAACAAGCGAATGCATGGCATGCTGCTGGTACGGCAAATGGCGGCGTTGCATGTGAAGATGCACCAGGTGTACGCGAAGGTACTATTGGAAGTTTATATCTTGCTTACCTTCGAGATCCATCTGGCAACAAAGTGTGTGCTTTACATCGCGTAGCGTAAGAGAAATTTATTAAAACAAGAGTGGTGGTCAAAATAACAGTCACTCTTGTTTTAAATTAACTAACTCTATTGGCAAAGCTAGTATGCTTTTTCTAAATCAACCACGTTATTAATAACGACATTCTCTTTATTTTTGCTCTGAATATAGTTCATTAAATATTTGGCATCTTTCCAAACACCGCCTAACGTTGCCGAGCCTCTAGTGTATAACCAAGGTAGGCCAATAAAATATAACCCGTCAACATCACTACTTACTCCGCGATGATTACTTGGGTAGTTCATTTCATCAAAGGTGATGTTTTCAATCCAAAAGAAGTTTGGTTTAAACCCTGTAGCCCACACAATATTTTTAATACTGTCGATGCTACCTTTTTGAAATTTTATACTTGTTTGATCGGCAGACAAGGTTCTACCAACATGAATAACATTCTTTTTTGCCAATAGTGATTTTACATCGGTACCAATAACAGGCTGCACGCCTTTACTTAACCATTTGCCTATTTTGCTGTCACGAGTAACAGATAAGAAGCCAATTTTGGTAAACCACCACCACAACGTTTTCCCTAAAAATGACTGTGGAATCGCGGTGATTTTATCGGTTCCTGAAAAGTAAGCGGTACGGCCAGTTTCAGCTATTTCTGATAAAATTTGTACGCCAGAATCACCAGCACCAACTACTAAGCAATCACCTTCTTGCAGTTGGGCAGGGCTTTTATAGTGTTCGCTATGCATTTGGGTAATATTATCAGCAATGTCAGCGTGGCAAGGTGGTGTAAAAGGTGTATGGAAAGGGCCTGTTGCAATAATAACTTGCTTAGCCTGATAATTTCCTGTTGCACTGCTTATTTCAAAAATGCCATTAACTTTCTTAATTGAGGTTACTTTTTTATTAAACTCAATGGGAATTGAAAACTTCTCAACATAACTTTTTAAATAATCAGCTACTTCATATTTATTGGGGTAATAACCTTTAGGAAATGGAAACTTCATCCCTGGAAGATGATTGTATTCTGTCGGGGTAAATAACTTTAAAGAATCCCAGCGCTTGAGCCAAGGTGCTCCAACATATTCATTAGCATCTAAAATCAGATAATCTTTATTTTCTTTGGATAAATTATAAGCGATTGATAGCCCAGATTGTCCTGCGCCGATGATGATAAATTCTTTCATGAAATCCAGTTAAGTAAATACATTTATTAATATGCGGCGCATTCTACCAGAATGCAGAGCTAATTAGTTAGAGTTCGAAGTATTTATTCTGTATTCATAGAAGGCTCCATTAGCAATGCTAGCTACGCTTTGCTTTTGCAGAGAAGTTACTATGTAGAGTTCTAATTATTATGTAAAGTTTGATGTAACCAATAGTTTACGGTTTTAAGGTTGGTGAAACTTTTTAGAAAGAGTAATTACTTATTCGTTAGGCTCAAAAAACACTTTGAATAATAGCCAGTTAGCAGGACGTTGTTTGATAGAAGGATGCTTATTAAACACTTGCCTTGTTACATTTTTTATTTGAAAAATCTCTATTTTGTTTCATAGTTAGTTGTACATAAGCAAGGAGGGCTTAATATGCACAATTCAAAGTTAGATCGTTTTAGTTTTCTTACAGATAAAGCAGTCAGTCAAAGGGCGACACCACAAGAAATGGCTGAGTATCAGTTGTTGTTAGATGAATGGAATCAATCACACGAAAAAAATACGACTAATCACTTGCACAGAATTGTTAATGATCAAGACGATTAATCTCAAGCGATAGTTTCATAAATGCATAAATGCATAAATAGATAAAAAAACCGCAATTATGCGGTTTTTTTATAACCCGTAGTTTATTTATAGCGAAACAGATGCTGCTCATTTATGCCAAATTTAATCTTTATACCTTTTACTTCAACTTAGCGCAGAAAGTCATTTATTTAGAAACAATAATGTCTACAAAAAAGAAAGTATGACCGATATCAATAAGGATGGTTTTATATTTGATAAATGTTATAAATATACCTATGAATTATATAAACAACCTTATTCAAAAGGGGGAATGTAAATTATATGATTGTAGAAACAAAACTATCCTCACTGAAAGTTGGTCATTATGTTGTTGAAATAAAACAGCAAAACGACGATTTTAAATTGAAGTCTCCTAGTCACATTAAAAGTACTGCTGTAATTGATAACCTTGCGGATAAGGGCGTTAAAACAGTACTGATTGATGATGAAAAAACTATTGCAGCAGAAGTTAAAAACACACCTGAAGTTATTAATAACGCCTCAACATCGTTATCCAAAAACGAACTAACACCGGAGAACTTAAAGTCAGTTAAGGAAGTGATCACTAAATCCAAATTAGTGCTTAATAAAACATTTAGTGATGTAAGGAACGGGTGCGATATTGACCTAGAGCCAATAATCGATATTACAAGTAGTTCAGTTGATTCAATTTTTAATAATGTAGACTCTTTATCCTGCCTGGTCAGTATACGTAACAAGAGTGAATACTTACTTGAACATTCAACTTCGGTATCTGTTTATTTATCGATATTTGCAAGTTATTTGAAGATAGATAAAGCAACGGTTTATCAAATGACATTGGGTGCCTTTTTACACGATGTCGGTAAAGTAGTAGTGCCCGACAACATACTTGATAAGCCTGGCAAGTTAACGGATGAAGAGTTTTTCATTATGAAAACTCATGCAAATCACTCTGCTGATATTCTTAAGAAGACTAAAGGCGTAAGCCAGTTAAGTTACGAAGTGGCTGCTTATCATCATGAAAAACTTGATGGGAATGGTTACCCGTTTAAACTTAAAGCCGACAAAATTAGCAAATATTGCCGCATGATGAGCATTTGCGATATCTTCGATGCGTTGACTAGTGATAGGTGCTACAAAAAAGGCTCTTGCCACTACAAAGCATTTATCATTTTACGTAACTTGGCGAATAATCATAACCATCTTGATATTGAACTTGTTGAAGAGTTTATCAAAGCGATAGGAGCATACCCTGTAGGCTCTTTGGTGCAATTAAGCTCAAATAGAGTAGCGATAGTTGAACGTAGGAATAAATCCGATTCCCTGCGACCTGGCGTGCGCTTATTTTTTAATTGTGAAGAAAATGAATATCAAGAAACCGAAGAGTTAGACCTTTCAAACAGTGATGATTATATTGTTAAAGGAGTTAAAGCTTCTGATTTTGACCTTGATATGGATGATGTAATCGAGTTCTTGATTAAACAAGCCTAATTTTCTTCATCGAAAACGCCTTTCTTGCCTATTAAACTATTTACATAAATATTTGAAATTCAATAGCACTAGTTATGGTCTATTACTGACAATGTTGTATTTACAATATCTTTTATAGGCTATTTACTATGTTAAGTTTTTTTACTCGCGCGACAGTGCAAACTCGATTGCTCATTGGCTTTGGTGCGGTAATTATGATGATGATTGTTATCACTATTGTTGGTATCAATAGCGTAAATGCCATTGATAAGTCGATGACAGTTATCACCGATATTAACTCAGTTAAACAACGCTACGCGATAAATTTTCGTGGCAGTGTGCACGACAGAGCAATTGCGATTCGTGATGTGGTGTTACTGCAAGAAAACAGTGAGCTGCAGCGTACCTTAAAAGATATTTCCCGTTTAGAAGTTTTTTATAATGAATCACGCGTGCCGCTTGACCAATTAATGGTTGAGGGCTCGTCTTCAAGTGAAGAAAATATTCTTAACTTAATTAAACGCATTGAAAGTAAAACCATGCCTTTGGTTAAGCAAGTTATCAACAAAATGCAACAAGGTGATAAACAACAAGCAGAGCAGCTATTATTGAATTCCGTTAGGCCTGCTTTTGTCGAATGGTTGGCGGCAATTAATCAATTTATTGACTATCAAGAAGTTGAAAATCAACAAGCAACAAAAATGGTACGAGAAACTGCAGCAAGTTTTGAAGGTGTTATGCTAGCGCTAACGGGAATTGCATTTTTGATCAGCGGTTTTATTGTTTACCGTATTGCCAAAGGCTTGAGAGTTTCACTTGATGGTGAGCCAAGCGAAGTAGCTAGTTTATTATCAAAAGTTGCCGAAGGTGACTTAACGCAAAGCATAGAAGTTCGTTATGAAAACAGCGTGTTGTTCTCGTTAAAGAAAACTCAAAATCAGTTAAGCTCAACGGTAACAAATATCGCGGACGCATCAAAAGAAATTAATGGCCAAATAGATATTGTTTCAGCGGGCTCAGCTGACGTGCTTGCTTTAGTGCAGCAGCAACGTGAATACACCGCACTTGCGACTGATAATTTAAACGACATGCGCGATAAAACCTACACAGTGTCTGAATTATTAGTGCAAACTGAAGAAAACTCATCACAAACGTTAAGCTCTTGTACATCCGGCAGCCAATCGGTTAATGCCACAGCCGAAGAAATTGAAAAGGTGTTAACCACCGTTAGCAGTGCATTAGAAAAACTGCAAAAGCTTGAGCAGCGCACCAAAGATATTAGTGGCATTATTTCAGTGATCAGCGGCATATCTGACCAAACCAACTTGTTAGCGTTAAACGCTGCTATTGAAGCCGCTAGGGCGGGAGAATCAGGTCGAGGTTTTGCTGTTGTTGCAGATGAAGTAAGAACCTTAGCGCAAAGTACTGGCTCTGCCACCTCAGAAATTGAAGCCATGTTAACCGAAATTACCAAAGAAACCGCGGGTTCAGTAGTAGCTATGGAATCAACATTACCTAAAATTGAAAAAGGGCTCGCCCTAGGTGTTGACTCAGCTGAGCTACTAAAAGAAATTGAAAACCAAGCGAATAACTCTTTGCTAAATGTGCGCCAAGTTGTAGAAGCATCGAAAGAACAAATAGTAGCTATTGATGAACTCTACGAAGGTATGAAAAGTGTTGCTGATATGGCAGATTCTTCAACCAATTCATTAGAAAAAAACAATAACGTTGCCCTTACGCTTGATGCATTAGCCAACAATTTAAAAGAACAAATTGGCTATTTTAAAGTTAGCGTAACAAGTTAAATTGGTCATTAGCTTTAAAATAAAGTCGCTTTTTAGCGCCTTTATTTTTTCGCCATACAAATATTTAAAATAGGTTTTCGTAATTTTTATTGAACAAATGTGTGCATTACAAAGCAGTAACAGTAAGATGCGTGTATTCTTAGTAATAGGCTTTAAAATATGTGAAATAGAATATTTTAATGATATTTATCATACACAATAGCGGGCTATTTTCATTTATATGCAATTAATTTTCTAATGCATTATTATGGTAAAATAGCGGCGAAAGCGAACCAAGAATAATTATATGGCAGCAATTTTAAACTTTGAAAATCAGCAACAAGCATTAAGCTATTTAAATGCATATCATTGTATTGGCCGTTCTAACACCAATGTTGACATGGTGATCAATTCTCCTGAAATATCGAGAACGCATGCCATAATTGAATGGAAAGATAAACAATGGTTTATTCGCGACCTAAGTACAAATGGCACTTGGGTAAACAGCTATAAGCTACTAAAAGACCAACCACACAAACTTCAAGTTGACGACAATGTTTTCTTCGGGCAAGCCAATGCTCATGGCTTATTGGTGAAAGATTTAACCGGCCCAGAAAATATGCTACTTGCGATTGAGTCATCAGGAAACACCTCAGCAAATAGCCCAATAATACTGTCAGACTTCAATATATTGCCGTCAGAAGAACAAGCAGAAATAGCCTTGTTTTATGTTCACAGTAAAGGACAATGGTACAAAGAACACTTAATTGATAGTGATGGCCGTGCGTATCCGGTAGAAAATTTTGATAAATTGTTTTTTGATAACAAAAGTTGGCAGCTTAAACTGAATAACGAAAGTGAAAAAACCTTACCGCTTGCTACGCCAAAGCTACTTGCGAGCCAAATAAAATATCGTTTTAATTTAAGTCGTGATGAAGAAACGACAGAGCTAAACTTAATAACTGACGAAGAAAAGCTGTCTTTGTCAGATAAAGCACATCACTACTTAACACTAAGCTTGGCTAGACATAAAGATACCGATGCCAGAAAAGGCGTAGAAGCAGACAGCCAAGGTTGGATATTGCCAGAAATTATTGCTAAAGAGCTAGGTTACGATATTACACTTTTCAATACGCAAGTTTGCCGCGCCAAAAAGCAATTTCGAGAAGTATTTAAAGGTGCTTGTGACGGCGATGAACTTATTGAGCGAAAAGGCAAAAAAATACGCTTTGCCGGCAGTTATTACAGAATTTACAAAGGTAACGAGCTAATCGTCAATCAAGGGCAAGACAAAGTTTCACTTACGGTAATGCATGGCTGATAAGTTTCCTCAATATACGCGCGAAAAGTTATTAGGTGAAGGCGGCATGGGCAAAGTGTACTTGGCCCACGACAACCAATTACAGCGTTATGTTGCGATTAAAGCGCTTACTGACCAACCTCAAGATGAAAAGGTAAGCCTTGCGTTAAATGAGGCGCGTTTATTGGCGCGTGTTAATCATAATAATATTATTCAAATATATAATATTATTGATGAAAACAACCAAGCTTCATTGGTTATGGAATACTTCAAAAGTAAAACTTTAACGCAATTTCAGCAAGAAAATCATCTAACACTAATACAAAAATTAGCACTTTTGCGCCAGTTGTCAGCAGGGCTTGCTCATGCCCATAATAACAATGTTGTGCATTGTGATTTAAAGCCCAGCAACATATTAGTTAATGACCAGGGGCAGGTAAAAATTACCGATTTTGGCATTGCTTGTTTAACAACAAACTCAGCCCAAGCAACAACAAGTAATAACAATATTGAAAATAATCAGCCGCGCTTATATGGCTGTTTGCAGTTTATGTCGCCGGAGCAAATTAACCAACAAGCACTTGATTATCGAAGTGATATATTTTCACTAGGAATTATCGCTTATCAACTTATTGTTGGTAGCCACCCATTTGGCAATGGTGCTGCGGCCAAAGTGGCTGAAAATATATGCCAACAGGCACCCGAACATGCAAAAAACCTATTACTTGATGCGCCAAGTTCGTTAACAGACTTGTTAATGGCAATGTTAATTAAGCCGTTAGAAGAACGCACATTAACGGCAAGTGAAATTGAACACCGCTTAAAGCATATTCAACAGGCAATGCAACAAGCGCAATTAGCTGAAGAACACACAGTACCTATTTCACAATTAGCTGCTGAAAAGTCAGTAATTGCTGATATTGAAACTGACGCAGAAAAAGCTAAAGCAGGAAAAACTAACGCAAGAAAAACTAACGCAGAGAAAAACAGTACAGCTAAACCCAAAGCTAAATTATTTAAATATGCTGTAAACATTGCTGCGTTGATTTTCGCCATAATAGCTACTATTTGGTTCTACCAAAAATCTAGCGTTGAAACTAAGCACGTAGTTGTTTTAAGGCCAACAATTTCTGAAAACTCGCTTATAGCACCCATGCAGCAAAGCTTAGTATTATCAGCCGTTGAAGATGCGATACGACAAGCGGTAGTTAACACCAAAAATATGTACTTAATATCGCAACGAGAAACCAATGCCATTATTAAAGCCTACCCGAATGATTTGACTAAATTGCAGCAAGCGTTAGGGGCTAGCGATATCCTTTCAACATCGCTTAAGTGTGATAATACCCGTTGTAAAGTTAGCTTTTCTCGGTTGGTGGCTAATGCCGAGAACAATAACAAGTTAGTGGTAAAAGCAGAGAAAAGTTGGTTAACATCGGTCGAAAACTTTAATGGAATTTATAGCACAAGCCAAACGCAATTTGCCGCGTTATACCCAGAACACCCAGAAGTTAATCAAGCAGGGTTAGTACAACGACCAATAAATAGAGATGACTACCGACGTTACATTAAGCTTTATAGTGAAATACATCATCGTGGTAATTACAGCGATGCAAGCTTAGCTAAACTAGCTGCTATTTTAACGAATTCACCGTATTTATATGCCGCATACAGCTTATATCGCGACACGGCACTTAATTTATATTTAGACTCGAAAGATCAAGGTTATTTTAAGCGCTTAAACACCGTACTCAATAATGCGCCACCAGAATATAAATACAGTACTTATGAAGCAGTCGACCGTTTCTGGCTGGCCTCAGACATGGGGGATACTGATTTAGCTAACAAGCAAATTATTGAGGCGAAAAATCGCGGTGCTGACGCCTTAACTATTTTAGAACTAGAAGCTTACATGTTTTTCGGTAACGGACAATATGAACAAGCTGCGCTGTCTTATAAACGTGCTTTTAACTTACGACCTAGTACTAACTTACTTTACAATACTGCCTTCAGTTATTGGCGTTTAGGTAATTTAGTTGAAGCCGAAAGTGCATTAAATAAAATGCTAGAAACGGTTCCTAATCATCATGGTGCTAATCAATTACAAGCCAATATTTGGCTGTTGCAGGGGCGGTTAAGTTTAGCTATTGAGAAATATAAAAAACTTGTGCAAGGCCGAAGTTCAAGTAGAGACTTAACCAATCTAAGCTTGGCCTATGCATTTAACAAACAATACGATAAGTCATTAGAATTTGCTCAAAAAGCGCTAGTAATTAACCCTAAGCAGCCATTTAACTTACTAAATTTGGCCGATATAGAAATGATAGTAGGTGATAAAGAGTTAGCTAAATCTCATTATCAAGAAGTTATCGATATTCTAATAGGCAAAAACGAGGTGAAATACCTCACTAACTTAGCGCAAGCGTACGGGCAGTTAAATCAGCAAAGCCTTGCGATAGAAACGCTAAATAAGGCTCAGCTTTTAGCGCCAAAAAATAGTGAAGTATCCTACGCCTCTACCGTAGTTTATAGTCTGCTGAATGAAAAAACGTCTGCTATTCATTATGCAAAGCTAGCGTTAGAAAATAACATTGGCGTAGTGTTTTTTAACCTTCCTTGGTTTGATAGCTTATGTGAAGAGAAGCTATTTCGTCAGCTAATGCAGCAATACGACAATGCTTCTCGTTGTGCATTTAAACTAAAAGCTAGTTCCTAATAATACCGCCATCACTAATTGTTCCTAATAACGATGCATTTCCTTCGTCACTATTTTCTGCTGCAACAATACCGAGTAATTGCTGAAAAGTTGCTGGGTCTGCTGTATGTAAATCAAGCAGTCGCTCAAGCTGAGCTGGGTCAGAATCAGCCAAGATTAATAAATCATTAAGTAGCGCGGCATCGGTTAGCGCAATCGTGTCTAATCGTTCCATTAATGCTGGTGAAGTTTCAGCAATGGTAAGTAACATTGCTGTTGAATTTGCAGCATACACGTTAGGTAAATAAGCGCTGCCAGATAAAACTAATAACAAAGTAAGTGCTTTTAAATATGTTTTCATGGGGGACTTCCTATTCATTTTAGTGAGGCTCGGTATGAGCTCACTTAATACGAACAGAAAGTTAAAACGTGCCGCTAGCTTGCGCCATGACAGGCAATTACACGCGATTAATTACCGTTTAAAAAACTAAATTTCAGCTTTTATTCAGCAAATAAAATTATCATTTAACAATTGCTTATTTTTATTCTTTAACGGAATTTTTAATTTGATAAAACAATTTTTCCTTTACCAAAATTTGTAATGCCAAGTCAGATTTTATTCCCTCATTATTAGCAATAAATTCCTTAATATTATCAACGGTAATATCCGTGTAATGTCGTGTAATGTTCTTTTTTAGCCAAACTAGCTATAGTTTTTATTTTGGGCAAAAACTCAAAAGTTGTAGGAATTAATCATGAAGCTGAAACACTTACCGAGTGGAATTGTCCATAAAGGAAAGAAAGATGGCACCACAGGCTGTGGTACTAATACCAAAAGCCAATCTGATCACTGGATATTCTCATCGCAACCGGTCAGTTGTGCGAAAAATGGTTGTAATAATTAACGTGAAGTAGCTTCGTTTAATGGGAGTGTAAGCATGTCAGATGATAAAACACGCAGAAGTCCTGAAGATAACCAGCAAGTTGATATAGATGACCCAAAAGAAATTGCCAATTGGTGTAAATCATTTGCCTGCAACGAAGGAGATTTACGCGCGGCGGTTATCGCTGTTGGCAAGTCAGAAAAAGCGATTAGACAGTATTTTGAAAGTTTAGATTAATGCTTTGAGCTTTAGCTTGTTTTAATAAATTCAACTCAGTTGTTCGTTCGAAAAAACTGCCAGTATAAAACCATGATTTGTGTATTAACTTCGTGCTAATAAGGCGTGAGGTTTACAGATGAAATTGCCTAGCTTTCTCCTGTGAATTATGTGGTTGTTTTAGCCTAAGTCATGCATAAGTTACACAAATGTAAAAGCAAATAAACCTAGTGTCAGTAAGCTTTCATATTTACTTTTCGATAAAGCATTCTAGATCAATATTATAGACATATTCGATATATTTCTTAATCGCCATTAGCTATATGATTATTCATAGAATTAGGGGTAAATTTTTGAAATTGACGAGCCGATATTATGGTTTATCAAAGCTTACTCGGCTTTTATTTTGTCACTGTATATTTTGAGCATTTGTATTTTTATTTATGGATGTAACATCAAATGGAAGTTGTAGTTTGGACGTCTATCGTCATAGTTTTAATGGCCGTATTCAAAGCCTTGAAATTTGAAAGAACAGAAGCTCTTTACTTCGAAATATAGCGATGAAAAACAGTTATTAAAACGCTATTTGGAAATAAAGAAAATTAACCCAAACTATCGAATTAAATATTTAAAAGAATGGGAAGTATCAGTAGTAGAAGCACTAGAGAATAAAAACAAAAAACGGACATTGTAAATAGCGAAAATAGTGAAGTTAGACAGCTTTTCTCGTACTCGTTAAAGGAAGTTAGCCTCAAAATTAACACCTTGTAATGTCGTGTAATGGAATTTTCTTCAGTGTTGAGTACTATGCGTTTCAAATTAATTAGGGCATTTTAAAAATTCCTTATTTCTACCAATAAAAAGGAATAATTCTCGTTTTTACGTGGAGTTGTTTTAAATATGCATAGCTATTTGATTGAAGTGTAAGGTTTATTTTAGTATTACTATGTAAAATTAAATTTAAGAAGAGAAAGTTATCCTGCCTTAAATAAGCATTCTTTACACATAATAAGCTGTTATGTGTAAAGAATGCTTGGAAGTTGAGTTTACTCCTTCCAACAACCCTCCGGTCGGGTTGCTACCTCCAGGATGACCGGCTTTAAACCCGAATCTGGTAGCAAAAGTCTGAATCGCCTCTTTCCCGATCCAATATGAGACTGAGGCATTGTTAAAGGAGTTGTCGATGACAAATACTAATTTAACGGGTTCAGCAAACTTGCATCTTAACTTAGGTGCTTTTGGTGTGTTATTTGGGATTCTTGTAATCTCATTTCCACCTATTGCTGCATTCGTGTTAGCAATAGGTGCATCTTGCGTCTTAGCTAAGTTGTAATGTTTAGGCGTGTATTCAGTTTGGCTGGCACGCCGCCCTTATTTTACACATAACAAGTCACTCAAAAGGACAAATAACAGTTGGTTCTTGCTCTTTCGTCGCTTATTTTAACCAACTATTTTTTGCCTCTTAATGAGGCGTTAGCTTACTCTAGAGCTTTAAGCTCTTTTCAAATCAAAATAAGGATATAAAAATGTCAACTACATATATCAAACGTGTAGAGCTGAAAGGCATTCACAAAAGGTATGATTTAGATATTTCATTTAATGAATCACTAAATGTTCTCCATGGTCAAAATGGCACAGGAAAGTCAACCTTAATACATATCATCGCAAATATTGCGAACTGTGATTTCATCAGGTTTTCATTTTTAGAATTCAATACTATTAAAGTGTCTTACTCAAATGATGCACACATTGAAGTTTCACAGGTGGAGTCTGAAGGTGACAAGTTGATTCGTATTAAAGCTCACACAGGGGAAATTTTTGAATTTTTTAAAAGAGAGGCATATGAAGAAATAAGAGAACTCGATGATGAAAGACATTATAGAGAATATACTCCTGTTTTAAGTAAAAATATTAATGAATTCGTTAAATCGAATAATATTAGGCATATTGAAAGCTCGTACTTCCCTGCATTTAGAACCATGCTGGAAGCATGGTCATCTCAACGTGATGTGAGGCATCGTAATCATAAAGCGATGGAAGCTGCATCTATTAAGCAGGCTACATCATTTTCACGAGAACTATTTGGGCAATTCTTACCAACAATAAACTATCCGTCTCCAATTGAGATAGAGAGAAGTTTAAGGGAGGAAATAAGGGAGTGTCAGATAAGTATTGCAAGATATGAAAGTTCTGTATTTTCTGATTCCTTTGTTAAGGTTTTTTCAGCTCTAATAGATGGTAGCAGCGTTGAAAAAAATACTGACGAGTTATTAGCAGAAATATCCACTCTAACTACAGATTCAACTAATAGTAAATTAGGTGATTTCGAAGACAATTCGAATACATATAGAGATCTTCAGCGCTTAGTTACGAAAAAATCAGGAGCAAATGAATTAGCAAGCTCCGCAGCTGGAGCTCTTTCTGTCTATAGAGATGCGTTGAAAGAAAGGCAGAACTTCCAACAAGAGGCGTTTAAAGAGGTTGATAAATATTTTGAAGTTGTAAACACCTTCCTCGATAAAAAAGAGCTTACATACGTGTTAGATAACCGCAGAAGGATCCCAAAAGTTGGTTTGAAGTTTCCTGACGATACTTGGAGTAGTATCAAAGTTATGTCATCGGGAGAAAGACAATTATTAACTATGCTTTACGCGGTCAATAAAATGAGTGGAAACTCAGCTGTATTGATTGATGAACCAGAACTTTCCTTACACATTGATTGGCAAGAAGAGCTTCTAGGTCAAATGATGGAGCAACTTGGGAATAGGCAAATTATTGTTTGTACCCACTCTCCTGCTATCGCATCAGACTTTGATGAATATATGAAAGAGGTTAAGCCTGTTTTTAATGATCTTACGCATAGTGATTTAGAAGAAAATGAAGATGATGAGGATTTATTTTAATGGATCTAAAATATGATATTCCGAATTACATTGCTAGCGTAAAGATGAGTTCAAAGAAAAGGATTTTAGTTGAAGGTAGAGATGATAAATCTCATATAATAAATCTCTTGGGTGTAACTTCTAAAGGGCGTAAAGTTAAAGTTGATATTGCAGAGAATTTAAAAGGTGATTGTTCAAAGACTGCTAAAAATAACAAAGCAAAAATTGAGAAAGTTCATGAAATCACAAAGGATTCAATAAACCATACAAACTTACATTTTTTATGTGATCGGGAGTTTTTCAGATTTGAAATTACAGATCACATAAATGACTTAATGTCCGAACATGAAGTAGACGGAAACTTAAATTGGACAATTGGCCACTCATTAGAAAACTATTTTATTAAAGAGGAAATAGTTTGTCGGGCATACAGGTTTTTATGTGGTTCAGAATATAAAAATGAGGCAGAAGGTTTATATAAAAAAGTTTTTTCTACGGCTTTAAAGCTAATTGCTACTGTAACATTAGCCGCTAAAGCGATAGAGAAGTGCTCATTTCCTGCAGGTACAATCGGTTGGCAGGATTTCAGTATCAATGGCAAAGACTTAACTATTGATATTGAAAAATGGAAGTCACAAAAAAACAACCAAATATCAGAAGACTTCTACAATGAATATAAAAAATATCTTCCCATTGTTGAAAAATCTAATGTTTTAATATGCTCTAGAATCTGTCGTGGTCATACTGCAATGTTGTTATTACAACGCACATTTTCCGCATGTTTAAATGAAGTTGCAAAAGTTAATGACGTTACTATAGCAACTAGGCTGGCTAATGATTTTTCAAAAATTAAAGAAGGCTCCCTATCAAGTGCCCTTTGTGAATCTTGGCTTCAAGGCGTTAACGAAGGTAGTGCTATTTATCCTGAGCGGTTAATTAACTCAGTAGCATAAGTAAGTTAGCAAGAAATTAAACAAGGACTATAAACAGCTGGCTGTTCGCTCCACTCCATTTTAGCTTAGTTTTTTTAGCCTGTTAATTGGTCGTTGGGCACAGGTAAGGAGTATGTTAAATGGATAGAGGAGATGTAATAGCATCTCCTGGGTTCATAAATAGATTACCTAAGGGCTGCTTTCAAATGGGGCGTAGTCTTTCGATTTACGAACTGCGCTATTACATTCTTTATTGGAATAAAGTTGTAATCCCCGAAAACAATCTTGTTTAAATAGCCTTTTTAGGCTCTATTTTTTTTCAATATCGCAACTGGTAATAATCTCATCGGTTATTGCCGTTGCCATTGTTGAGATCTTTACGCCTTCCGCTGGTTCCATTAATTTCAATTGAATCAGCGTAAATAACCCTTCAGTTACTACCACTTTTATATCATTAGCCTACACACCTAACAAATTAAAACTTTACAACTTACCTCGTACAACTGTTATGGTAGAACACATATCTCGATGGATTTATCTCAACGGATTTGAATCAGGAGCCTAAACACCAATTATTATTTTGGGGCTTGTTTTTAATTTAGTGAGAATACAGAAATGAAGTGCGTTGTAATATATAAATATTTGATAGTTTTTTTGTTACTTTGCTTTCCGTGGCTTTCTTCAGCCAAATTGAGAATTGCTTATATTGATGTCCCGCCCTATGCGTATCAAGATACTAATCAAAAAGCCAATGGCTTATTAATAGAGGCCTTTCGTGAAATAACACATTCTGTGGGCGAAGATGCCGTATTTTTACATTTGCCACATAGAAGACTTATTGATTTTATTGAGCAGAGAAAAGTCGATTTATGGGCAGGACTTAATAACTCAAGAGTTAAAAATGAATTGACGTTAGTTAGCAAAACACCACTCTTTGTGATGGAACTGGAAGTATATTGGAAAGCTGGTACTAAAAGAGTTGATAAGTTAGCAGACCTGAATAATAAAAACCTCATTTTAATATCAAGCTATTCCTATGGTGGCAACTACTCTAGCTTAGTTAAAAACGCTAATAAGGTGACTTCCGTTGTCGACCATGAAGATGGTTTCGATAAACTCGCCTCAGGAGAAAACGAATACCTTTTAGTTTATAAGAAAATTTCGCAAAGAGTGATTGATAAATATCAGATAACAAATATCGAAAAATCATCTCTATCTAAATATAACCTCTACGCTAAGATGTCTAAAGCATACCCAAACGCTGAAAAGATCATGAAAAAAATTGATGAGTTTTTATTAAATTCTAATAACACTATAAAAAGTAATAGTGTCGACTCAGATTGATTTTGACGGGAAAGATACGGCTAAGTTTATCAGGCTACTAAGAAGTAAATTAAATTTATTGATGGCTAAGTGTCTCATCTTGCTAGTGTTTATTAGTCTGTTGTAATGGTGCTACGTACAAAATTGGGACTTATAACAATAAGAGCTTTGTCGTTTATAAAAAACATTAGACATAAAAAAACCGCAATTAAGCGGTTTCTTTTCATAGTTGGTGGTCAAACTATGGCCAAATTTAAAAGCTACCAGGTATAACTAATTGATTAAAAGGTCTTTATTTGGTGAGTGAGTGAATTGACTTTACATAATACGATTAAAAAGCATGCATTTATTAATCAATAACCTAATGTTATGTATCGTTAGAGTTTAATATTATATTTAAACTCTAACGGGCACTAATTGGGGACTTTTCGTTGTTAACATTTCTCTGGTTGACTAAGTCAAATCAATAGCAAGCAGTCGTGACAACTGTCACTTTACAACCTAGATCACCGAAGGAGTCATGTAGCAACGTTTTAGTTCGCTAATTCGCTTCCATTAATATAAGCCAACATATTGCCATCTGGTTGATGAGTTTAAATGTGTCAGGTTATTTGTCATAACTATAAACCAGTAAAGTGAATGCCACTTAAGGCTTTGAAAATGCTGGTTGTTTTTTGCTTGGTATGAATTTTGCTTTTTCTTGCAGTAAATTGCTGTTTTAATTGTTTCAAAGGGATGGAAAAGGTATGAGATTTAAGTTTTTCAAAGCTACATTCGTTGCCGTATTTTTATTGATTTGTAATGTGTCTAACGCTGGGATAATTCCACACGGTGTTCAAGAGAACGTTGCATATAACGACGTCACTAATACTTGGGGATGGGACTTGCTATATCGTGGTGATTACTCTGCATCTATTAGCATAGATGATATGTTTTCAGGCCATCAAGATTATATTATGCTAGGCGCGATAAATGGTGATAGTGATACAATAACATTGTTAGCGGCTGTGAAATGGAGTGACTTCATTACATATACAGCTGATAATGTAACAAAATCATTAAATGGCGCTGAATGGTACATCAATGGCGACTCTTTAGGCTTTGCAGGTTTAGGTGATACAATTAACCAAACCTCAGCTGATACTAGCAGTGTAAATGCGAATAAAAGATTATCATGGCACACAAATCGCTCAAGTAACTCATCGTCGGTTGCTACAGATGTTTTTGGTGGGTGGCGAGCTGGAGCAGCAACTGGTTTAAATGGTTCTACAGCTTGGGACCGAGTTGTTTTTACTGCTAATGCAAATCTACAATCGGTACCAGAGCCTTCAACATTTGCTATTTTCGCATTAGGAATGGTTGGTTTGGTATTACGTCGAACTAAAAAATAGTATTTTCATAGTTTAAATATTAAAGCCTAAAAACATCAATTGTTATAATTGGTGTTTTTTTGTGCCTGATGAATAGTTAGCTCCACACTCTTTTCTTTTCTTTTTCATGGATCATCAGACATAAAAAAACCGCAATGAAGCGGTTTCTTTTCATAGTCTGTTACCAAACTATGGCCAAATCTAAAAGTTACTAGGTATAACTAATGGACTAAAAACGGTCTTTATTTTGGTGGAGCGGGGGGGAATCGAACCCCCGTCCAAAAAGCCTACATCCTTGGTACTACATGCTTAGTCGATTGTTTATTTAACCAATTAGACGCCAATCGACAGGCTTCGTCATGGTGAGCTTAATACTATTTCGCGGTTCAGCCTTAAGCGTGCTTCCCTCGCTATCCTATTTGGGGTGACCATCGATCCTCGAAACAACAGGACAATTTATGAGGCGATGGCTAGCCTTAAGCGGCTAGTGCGAACGTTTCGTCGTTAGCAATTATAGTTTTGCGGCTTTTTACCAGGCAAACCGCCCCTGGGCATGCACCTCGGGTTTCATGAATCTTGTCGAATCCTAGATCCGCCCCAAAGTTTTACTCTTTTTTCTATAAGCTAAATTAGCCTATAAAGCGCATTGTACAACGCTTAGGTTAAATAGACAACGTGATATTTTTTAACCAGTTATCTATCTAGGTTTTTATTTTTCATTAAACGGCCTTTATCAACGGCCCATTCACGGTCTTTAATATCAGAACGTTTATCGTGATCTTTCTTACCTTTACCCAAATGAAATTCTAATTTAACCCAACATGCTTTCCAATACATGGCGGTGGCAATTAGGGAATAACCATCACGCTCAACAGAGGCTATGATTTTTTCTAATTCACGACGGTTTAATAGTAATTTTCGGTCACGGTTAGGATCACATACCACATGACTAGATGCAGCATTTAGCGGCGTTATTTCAGCGCCAAGTAAATAGGCTTCGCCGTTTTTGATATGCACGTAACAGTCAGAGATATTGACTTTACCACTTCGGATTGATTTTATTTCCCAACCCTGCAAGCTCATGCCACCTTCAAATTTATCGGTTAAAGAGTAGTTATGACGTGCTTTTTTATTGAGAGCAATGGTATTGCTGTTTGATTTTTTTTTCTTTGCCATGATATTTCCATTATTCCATTTTTGGTTTGCTACCAAAAATAGCAATCGGCCATATTATACGGAGAATTGTTGCTATTTAAATGGCTTATTTATCATTTTTGACATTAATGCGTTTTTTAAAGACATTTGCTATGATAGCGCCCATTGAGAATTGGAGGGTGAATGCCAAACATAAGCCGTAGTGCATTAGTGATGCACAGTGTAGAAGATATGTATCATTTAATTAATGATGTGCTTGCCTACCCAAAGTTTTTACCTGATTGTAGTGATAGTAAAATAATTGCCCAAGATGAACATTCGATGACCGCTGCGTTATTAGTGTCTAAAGGTGGCCTTAAAAAATGGTTTACCACTGAGAATACCTTGGTGAATAATCAAGAAGTTAAAATGAGTTTGGTTGATGGACCATTTAAGCAACTTATTGGTGGTTGGCAATTAAAAGCCTTGTCGGAAGATGCTTGTAAAATTGAATTAAATTTAGATTATGAGTTTTCTAATAAAGTATTCGATTTAGCATTTGGTCGGGTGTTTAATAATTTAGCCAATAATATGGTGCAGTCTTTTACCATGCGCGCTAAAGAAGTTTATGGTTAATAGTCAAAGCGACAGTTTAATTACGTTTTAATGGATGTTTAATAAAGTATGAGCGAACAAGTGATGAATGATGTTTCTGGCAATGAAGAGCCAAGCAACTTAGATTTGGTTGCTAATAAATGTGATATCGAGGTTGTTTACGGTACACCGAAAAGACAAGAAATTATTAACATTGAAGTTGATGAAAACACGACCATTGAGCAAGCAATAATGGCGTCAGGTATTATTGAAGAGTTTCCAGAAATTGACTTAACTGTTAACAATGTTGGAATTTGGAATCGAGCCGCAAAACTAAAAGATATTGTTAAAGATTTAGACCGAATAGAAATTTATCGCCCCTTATTGGCTGATCCGAAAGAAGTGCGTAAACGCCGTGCTGAAAAAGCGAAAGAAGAAGGGCGGGCGGATAAAATTACCGGTGGTCGTGTTGACCCACGTCGAAGCAAAGCAGGTGAAGGTTAATAAACCTTTTTAAAAGCTAGCGTTTTAAAAACAAAAAAGCATGCCATTGGCATGCTTTTTATGTTCATAGGAGACGATAATCTCCAATGTACTTAAATACTAGTTAACCATAGGAACAAAGTAGCTTTCTGGTAATTCAAAATCACCTTCAGCCTTTACAACTTTGTTGTCTTCAAAGGTAATAGTAAATTGTTTTTTCGCATTGAACTCTTCACTTCTACCCGACTTAAAGCGATAAACATAATGCCAAACGTCATTGCTAAAGGTATCTTCAAGAACAGGGCTGCCTAAAACAAATTTAACTTGTTCTTTTGTCATCGCAATTTGAAGCTTGTCGATGTCTTTTTGTTCCAAGTAGTTTCCTTGTGGAATATCGATGCGATAAACCCAGCTAGAACAGGCTGAAACAGATAGGGCGATAACAATCGCTAATACTCTAAACAACATGGTAAATACATTATCCTTTTTAGTTTGAACGGGGATAATAGCGAAGCGGACTACGAGATACAAAATAATTTTTAGTTTATTTTGTCCGCTTGAAAGTATTCGCTTTATCCCGCAAGTAATTCTTGTGCGTTAGCCAGACTATTTTCGGTAATTTTATCACCGGCAAGTAAACGGGCAATTTCTTGGACGCGGCCATTGCTAGAAAGTTCCGTTACTGTGGTTTCGGTGTGTTCTCCGTCAGTTAATTTAGCAACAAATAACTGTTGATGACCTTTACTGGCAACTTGCGGTAAATGAGTTACACAAATTACTTGGGTATTTTTAGCTAGCTGTTGCAGTTTTTTACCAACCATTGCTGCGGTGGGGCCACTAATACCAACATCAACTTCATCAAATATTAAACTTGGCGTAATGACTTTGTCAGCCAATATCACCTGCATGGCTAAACTAATGCGTGAAAGTTCACCACCTGAGGCTACTTTATTCATTGCTTCAAGTGCTTGCCCTGGGTTTAAGCTAGCAAGGTAACTTACGTTATCAAGGCCGTTGACTGATAAGCTTTGATCTTTACTCTGGCTAACGTCGATTAAGAACTTGCCATGCTGCATGTTCAGTTCACCCATGCTATTGGTGATCAACTTGCTAAGTTTTTTGGCTGCTTTGGTTCGTGAGGTTGATAACGTAAGTGCTGAGTCATGATATTTTTGCTTCGCGGCTTCAATATCGTCATTAATTTGTTCTAAACGAGTTTCATCAGAACTAAATAATTGTAACTCTTGTAATAGTTGTTGATGAAAGTCAGCTAGTTTTTCTGGTGCAACTTGATGTTTTTTCGCTAGTTGTACGGCTGTTGAATAACGCTCTTCGATTAATGTGTAAGCTTGTGGGTCAAGCTCTAAGCTTTCGTAATAGTGTTTGACTTCTTGGCTGGCGTCTTCAATTTGAATAAGCGCTTCATTAAGTTGTTCGGCAATAGCTTTAAGTACTGGGTCGTAATGACTTAATGAGGAAATTTGTTCTGTACTTTGGCGCAAACCATCAACAACGTTAGACTGCTCATTTTCAGATAATAGCTGTGCGGCAACGAGTGTTTCGTTAAGAATATGCTGACCATTACTTTGACGTTTGTAATCAACTTCTAAACTTTCGAATTCATTATGCTGTAGCGAAAACTCATTAAGTTCGTTAACTTGATACTGTAATAGTTGCTGCTTTGCTTCACGTTGTATTTTACTTTCTTGTAGTTGCTTTGCTTCTTGGCTAAGTTCACGCCATTGATGATAGTAAAATTTTACGTCGTCGAGTAAATGTTGGTGGCTGGCGTAAGCGTCGAGTATGTTACGTTGCTCATTGGCTTTAACGATAAGCTGGTGATCATGTTGTCCGTGAATGTTAATCAGTAATTGGCCAATTTCTTTTAGTTGCACTAAAGGTACTTGGCTGCCATTAATGTATGATTTTGAACGACCTTCGGCAGAAATAACTCGGCGAAGAATACATTCGTTATCGGCTAACATGTCATTCTTCTTCAGCCATTTTTGTGCTGGTTTATTTTTAGTGGTGTCGAATGTTGCCGCCAGTTCAGCTTTGGTACAGTTTGGACGTACAACATTGGTTACTGCTCTATCACCCAAACACAGTCCTAAGGCATCAATGGCGATTGATTTACCTGCGCCAGTTTCGCCAGTGATCGTTGTCATACCTTGTTGCCAATCAATGTCGAGCGAACGCACAATGGCAAAGTTTTGAATGTTGAGTTGCAGTAACATAGTCGCCTCACTAACTTTATCGTAATTGTGTTGTAATAAAGTGTCGTATTAATAACCAAAAAACCAGATACTGTTAATTTATACAGTATCTGGTTTTTATTCAAGCTATGTTTGCAATTTTATTTTGAATTACCCACTTTAAAGGGCTGCAAGGCAGTTAAAATTAGTAGAGCTTGTTACCCCAACTTAATTTGTTTCGTAATACATTAAAGTAGTCGTGATCAAGTGGGTGTATTAAACGTAAAGTATTTTCACTTTTTTTAATGATAACCTCATCGCCTGGCATTACCGCTAGAATTACGTGACCGTCACAACTTACTTGTAAGTTTTCATAGTTTTCGTTGGCAAGTTTGAGCTTTATTTCGCTGTTACCATCAACCACAATTGGTCTACTGGTTAGTGTATGTGGAAACATTGGAACCAGTGAAAGGGCGTTTAAATTTGGCGTTAAAATAGGGCCGCCTGCTGACATTGAATAAGCAGTTGAGCCCGTAGGTGTTGACACAATTAAACCATCAGATCGCTGACTGAACATAAAGCTACCATCAATGTAGACTTCAAATTCAATCATGTTTGCCACTTTACCCGCATGCAATACGGCTTCGTTTACCGCGCTATTGGAACTTTTTAGTTTGCCATGACGATAGACTTCAGCTTCAATAATAAAGCGTTGCTCAGAACGTGACTCGCCATTTAATATTGCGTTAAGTGGTGCGGTTAAATCATCGGGTGATAAATCAGTTAGGAAACCTAAATTTCCTCGGTTAACGCCTAAAACGCCAATGTTGTAACAAGAGAGTACGCGAGCCGCGCCAAGCATATAGCCGTCACCGCCAACCACAATAGCTAAGTCAGCTTGCTGGCCAATGTCGGTTAGAGAAGCAACCGCAACATTTTCAATATTTATTGAGGGTGCTACTGAGCTTTCTATCAGCACTTGATAACCTTGCTGAGACAAATACTGATGTAAGGTTTCTATGGTTGAACTGGCACCGTCGTGATTAGGTTTACCAATTAGTCCAACCGTTTTGTATAATTTACTCATTCTAGAGATAAACCGTAATAAAATAGGCAACTAACCGCAGTTTCGCGCTATTTCACTCGCTTGTAAAGTTGACTTTTTTTTAAATGATTCACTTTTGTGCTTGAATCATAAAAACAAGCCCCCATAATTAGCGGTATTGTGTTTTACCAACTTTGAAAATTAAAGATACTTTGGAGTTTTTCATGACTAACGAGTCAACAGAAAATAAGAGTGCTGAAGAAATTGCAGCAGATGAATTAGCAGCAGAAATTATTGAACAAGCTGAAGAGCAAGTTGAAGTGCAACATGAGCATGCTCATGAAGCTGTTAGCGAAGAGCAAGAAAAAATTAACGAGCTTGAGCTTTCATTAGCAGCCGCTAAGTCTACAGTAGCAGATCAAAAAGATTCGGTTGTTCGCGCCAAAGCTGAAGTTGATAATGTTCGTCGCCGTTCAGCACAAGATGTTGAAAAAGCGCGTAAGTTCGCTTTAGAAAAGTTTGCTGGCGAAATGTTAGTGACTGTTGATAACTTAGAACGTGCATTGCAAAACATTGATAAAGATGATGAAAGCAATAAAGGCATCATTGAAGGTATTGAATTAACTTATCAAGGTTTACTATCTTCGTTAGAAAAATTTGCGATTAAAGCGATTGATCCACAAGATCAGCCATTTAACCCTGAGTTACATCAAGCGATGTCTATGCAGGAAGTTGAAGGCGTTGCCGCTAATACCGTTATTGCGGTAATGCAAAAAGGTTATGAACTAAACGGTCGTTTAATTCGCCCTGCAATGGTTATGGTGTCAAAAGCTAAACCAAGCGTTGATACAACAGCTTAATTTTTATTTTGAAAATTATTTTGTAGCCAATGCTCAAATAGTTTCTTAAATGAAAGCTAAAAACCAGACAAGTGTCTGGTTTTTTTATGTCTTTTCGTTGATTGATAATTGAACGGTTAAATGCTTCGTTGGCAGTAATAAAAAGCAGAGGAAATAAAATTTAACATTTTTTAGTTTTTTTCGATAAAAATAGTTGAAAAGACTTTTTCCTGCCCCCACTAACTGTTCATCGAAAGATTTAATCTTTATTTTTAACATATAAGTATTCGGAGATCCTCAAGATGGGCAAAATTATTGGTATTGACCTAGGGACAACAAACTCTTGTGTTGCTGTTCTAGATGGCGGCACAGCACGTGTAATTGAAAATGCAGAAGGCGATCGTACAACTCCTTCAATTATTGCATACACAGAAGAAGGCGAAACTTTAGTAGGTCAACCTGCTAAGCGTCAATCAGTTACAAACCCGACAAACACATTATTCGCAATTAAGCGTTTAATCGGTCGTCGTTTTGAAGACAAAGAAGTTCAACGTGATATCAGCATTATGCCTTTTGGTATTGTTAAAGCTGATAACGGTGATGCTTGGGTTACAGCACGTGATAAAAACGTTGCTCCACCACAAGTTTCAGCTGAAGTTTTAGCTAAAATGAAGAAAACAGCAGAAGACTATTTAGGTGAAGGTGTTACTGAAGCAGTAATTACTGTTCCTGCTTACTTCAACGATTCACAACGTCAAGCAACTAAAGATGCTGGTCGTATTGCTGGTCTTGATGTTAAACGTATTATCAACGAGCCAACTGCTGCTGCTCTTGCTTACGGCATGGACAAGCAAGAAGGCGACAAAGTTGTTGCAGTATACGATTTAGGTGGTGGTACATTTGATATCTCTATCATCGAAATTGATGAAGTTGAAGGCGAGCACACGTTTGAAGTACTTGCGACTAACGGTGACACTCACTTAGGTGGTGAAGATTTTGATAACCGTTTAATCAACTACCTAGTAGCTGAATTCAAAAAAGACCAAGGCATGGATTTAACAACTGATCCATTAGCTATGCAACGTTTGAAAGAAGCGGCTGAAAAAGCGAAATGTGAACTTTCTTCTGCACAACAAACTGATGTTAACTTACCTTACATCACTGCTGACGGCAGCGGCCCTAAGCACATGAACATCAAAGTAACACGTGCTAAGTTAGAGTCACTAGTTGAAGACATGGTTAAAGCAACTTTAGAGCCGCTTAAGCAAGCACTTAAAGATGCAGACTTATCAGTAAGTGACATCAACGATGTTATCTTGGTTGGTGGTCAATCACGTATGCCAATGGTACAAGCCGCAGTAACTGATTTCTTCGGTAAAGAACCACGTAAAGACGTTAACCCTGATGAAGCAGTAGCCGCTGGTGCAGCAATTCAAGCGGGTGTTCTTTCTGGTGATGTAACTGACGTTCTATTATTAGACGTTACGCCATTATCATTAGGTATTGAGACTATGGGCGGCGTGATGACGAAAGTTATCGACAAAAACACCACTATCCCAACTAAGCAATCTCAAACGTTCTCAACAGCTGATGATAACCAAGCTGCTGTAACCGTTCATGTTGTACAGGGTGAGCGTAAGCAAGCTGCTGCTAACAAATCTTTAGGTCAATTTAACCTTGAAGGTATCGACCCAGCACCACGTGGTACGCCACAAATCGAAGTAACTTTCGATATTGATGCTGATGGTATTTTGCATGTAACGGCTAAAGACAAGAACACTGGTAAAGAACAAAAAATTACCATTAAAGCTTCTTCTGGTTTATCAGATGATGAAGTAGAACAAATGGTACGTGACGCTGAAGCAAATGCTGACGAAGATGCGAAATTTGAGGAGCTTGTACAAGCTCGTAACCAAGCTGATGGCATGGTTCACGCAACACGTAAGCAAATTGAAGAAGCAGGCGAAGAATTTGCTGGCGAAGACAAAGAAAAACTTGAAGCAGCATTAACTGAACTTGAAACTGCTGTTAAAGGCGAAAGCAAAGAAGAAATCGATGCTAAATCACAAGCTGTTATCGAAGCTTCTGCTAAGTTAATGGAAATCGCTCAAGCGAAATCTCAAGCAGAAGGTGGTGCTCCAGAAGGCGCAGCTCCTGAAGCAGATTCATCAGCACCAGCTGGCGATGATGTAGTTGACGCTGAGTTTGAAGAAGTTAAAGACGATAAATAGTTATTAATTATTGAATTGTCTACTGTAGCGCTCAATAGCTGCGTTGGACATGCTCACATACACTTGTATGCTCTGCTTGTCCGTCTTACTCTAGAGTGCAACAGCGACAATTAAAATAATTAAACATTTGTTGTTTATATAGAAAATGAAAGCGTCGATAATTATCGGCGCTTTGCTTTATCAAAAGAAAGGGTAAAGTAGCAACGAAATATTGTGAGTTAACTTCGCAATAGTATAAAAAATTAATCATTAATTGATATTAATTTGCTTGGATTTTTGATGTTTTGAGCATGGATTAAAAATGTCTTATTAAGAAACCAAACAAATTAGTGTCCATAAATTTGAAGCAAAGAAATTAAACCTATGTCAAAACGCGATTATTATGAAGTGCTTAGTGTTGCAAAAGATGCATCTGAGCGTGATATCAAAAAAGCCTACAAACGTTTAGCGATGAAGCTACACCCGGATCGTAACGAAGGTGATAAAGCTAAAGAAGAGCAATTTAAAGAAGTTAAAGAAGCTTACGAAATCTTAAACGATGATCAAAAACGTGCGGCCTATGATCAATACGGCCATGCTGCTTTTGAACAGGGTGGCCATGGTGGCGGCGGTGGTTTTGGCGGTGGTCAAGACTTCGGCGATGCTTTTGGTGATATTTTTGGCGATATTTTTGGTGGCGGTGGCCGCCGCGGTGGCGGTCAATCTCGTCAACGTCGTGGTAGCGATTTACGTTACAACCTTGACCTTAGTCTTGAAGAAGCGGTTAAAGGTAAAACCTTAGAAATTAAAGTACCAACTTATGTTAGTTGTGAACCATGTGATGGCAGTGGCGCTAAAAAAGGCACCAGTGCAAAAACATGTTCAACTTGTCACGGCCATGGCCAAGTACAAATGCGTCAAGGTTTGTTTGCTGTGCAACAAACGTGTCCAACGTGTTCTGGTAAAGGTAAGGTTATTTCAAGCCCTTGTACTTCTTGTCGCGGTCAAGGTCGTGTTGAGAAAACCAAGACCTTATCAGTTAAAATTCCACCAGGTGTAGATACTGGCGACAGAATTCGTTTATCTGGTGAAGGTGAAGCCGGCGAGCACGGAGCACCAGCAGGTGACTTATATGTTCAAGCTAACGTAAAAGAACATAAAATATTTGTTCGTGATGAAAACCATTTATATTGTGAAGTGCCAATTAGTTTCACAACAGCTGCCTTAGGCGGTGATATTGAAGTGCCAACGCTTGAAGGTAAAGTAAAGCTGAAAATACCGAAAGAAACGCAAACGGGTAAAATGTTCCGTTTACGTGGTAAGGGTGTTAAGTCAGTACGCAGCCACTCAACGGGTGACTTGATGTGTAAGGTTGTTATTGAAACACCTGTGAGCTTATCTGGCGACCAAGCTGACTTATTGCGTCAATTAGAAGAAAAAATGGGTAAAAGCACAAGCAAGCATAGCCCGAAAGAAACCGGATTCTTTGACGGTGTGAAAAAATTCTTCGATGATCTTAAAAGCTAAAATCATTCGATAAGTGAATCATTATAAAAATCCTGCATTATGCGGGATTTTTTATATTCTGATCGAATGATTCGCTGTGAGCACGTTAATATTTCATACATGTTTATTTAAGGTGGTTTTAACATTTAAGCTTCATTTAAATGTTATTTGTTCCATATTCAACTATCTTTAAATCCTTAATTTAATTAACTATTAATGTGCTTTAACGAGCTTATAAATAAGCAGTTCTGGTACAATTAATAAATACTTATAAACACACTTTAAGAGAATCATACTGAATGAAAGCTTTGATTATTTCCTTGTTTTTTATCATGTTTAGCAGTTACTCAGTTGCTGAGTCAGCCCCTGAAGAGTTACCACCGCTTGACCCTGCCTATGTAGGCGTTCATGGCATGGTGTTAATGAATAAAGCGTCAACAATTTTTGCTTACCACTTACCGCTGTATCACAAACCTCACGATGTGCAATTGCTGTACAAACTGGATGTAAAAAATGTAGCGCTGGTACATTTAGTGCGTGATAACGATATGGTAACAATTAAGCCAAAGCCATTTAATTTACAACGATTAATGCGCGGCGAAAAGATTGCGCTGGAAGCTGATATTTATATTGGACATTTTGAACGTGACGGCATGTTAGTGTACGAAAATATGACGTTAAATTTTGCGAAGCAGCTATACATGCGCAAACTTGATGATATTTCCCCTTCAAGTAATAACCAAGAGTATGATGTTGTTTCATATAGAAAAAACAACAAAATTTATATCCACAGAATTCAACAAGCACCAAGTTTTGATCACTTAATTCATATTGATGTTAATGCCGGGTGTTTGCCAAAGTTTAATACCTCGTCAGCGGTACCTAAACGCACTGAACTGCAATATAAGTTTTTAAACTGCGGTACTATGAAGCCTTTTTACTTTGAAACTGAAGATTTTAAAAAGCATTAGCTTATATGAAATTATTATAATTAAATAACCATAGAAAAATTTTCTTCTGTAAATGTAACTGTCAGTTATTTTTACATGATGATTAAGCAGTTTAAGATAGGTTTGTAATAACTCATTGAAACTAAGTTTATTTACTTAAATGGTCTAATGTATGCATTAGACCATTATCGGTATAGGGTTAATAAATTATTTGTCTATATAGTATAAATTTAAGTTGTTATGTTTGATTTGAGTTCCCCTCAAATGGTGGTCAAGCGATTATAGGCAAGGGCTATTTTTTTAAGGCTTAACTATGATAAACATGGCAATTCGTACGGTAATATACTTGTTATTTACCATTGGTGCGTTATTAACAGTATCCTGTTCCAACAATGTAAATTTGGTAAGCTCCGCAAAAAATACAAACTCCCCCAAGTACATGAACCCCAATAGAAAGTTGCTCTTTGTATCAAATCAAGACGGTGATCGTGAAATCTTCATTACTAACCTCAAAGGTGAAAACCTTACACAATTGACCCAAAATAATAGTGATGACTATGATGCTTCTTGGTCACCGAATGGACAACATATTCTTTTTACCTCAAATCGAGATAATGGTAATTCAGAAGTCTACATTATGCGGACCGACGGCAGTCAGCAAGTAAATTTATCAAAAAGTGCTGGTTACGATGGACAAGCACGCTGGTCTCCGGATGGAAATTCGATTGCTTTTACATCAGATCGAGATGGCGCTATTGGACTTTTTATAATGACTCCGATGACTGGCAATGATATTCGAAAGTTAAGTTTTGAACATTCCAAAAATGTCGGCTTTTCACAACCAGTCTGGTCACCTAATGGGAAGTGGATTGCTTATCGAAAACAAAATGAGCGAGCGAAAGCTGATCTTTGGTTAGTTGATGTTGATAAAAATGAGCACCGTCAATTAACTAACAATGATAAATTTGATGATGACTTACCAAACTGGTCACCAGATAGTAATAAGTTGATTTATCAATCTAGAAGAAATCGCGAGTATAATATTTACTTATATAACATTAACTCTAATAAGGAGTCCAAACTAACAAACTTACCGTCTGCTGATGCGCGGCCCCGTTGGTCTAATCAAGGTAATGAAATTGTTTTTTTATCTACACGCGGACCGTCAGGGCGCACACAAGTATTTATAATGAATGAAGATGGTTCAAGGCAACATGGTATAACTGATAATCGATTTCAAGTTAATGATGCAGAATGGCTTGATGAAAATAGATTAATTTATGTTAGTTGGGAGAGGGGGAATGTTTCTAATGTCTTTTTAACTAACATCAAGTCAGGAGTACATTATGCCGTTTCTCCTGCTAATGGTTATCAAAGCCAGCCTTTACTTGAGCCCGTAGTATTTTCTAAATAACTGGAGCAACTTTCTAACCATTTGTCTTTATAACATCACATTGCTTAAAGCTAATGTTGTGGTATGAAGGCAGTAGGAGGCACAAAGTGAAAATACACAATATAGCTATATCTATTTCGACGGCACTCGCTGTCTTTATAGCTGGCGCAGCGAATGCTGCAACTACCGTCTATACAACAGATGCTGATTTTGAGCTTGGAACTCTTAATTCTGTTAACCATGATGCACCTAATAGTAACCAATTACAGCTCAATGCCATTGGGGACACCTTTCCCTTATTGTGGGTTGCTAACGCAGGTGAAGATACAATGTCACGAATTAATACAGATGGAAATAGTGGCAACGGCTGTGAAGAGGCTCGTTATTTGACTTCTTATGGAGACCCCAATGCATTGGCAAACCATGGTGCGTTTTCTGGTCCTGCTCCATCACGAACAGCAGTGGATACAACAGGAAATGTCTATGTTGCTAATCGTAACTTCAGTGGCGGGCAACCTGAATTGCTGAAGATTGCTGTCGAAGGGGGAGTCGACCGTAATGGTAATGGAGTCATTGATACTTCTAGTGATACAAACGGAGATTGCAGTATTTCAGCCGATGAAATGTTAGCAGTTGTTGATGACGGCGATGGTGTACTTGATATAGATGATTTTCTTGACGAACGTGTTATATGGATATCGCCTTTTGCTAGTAACGGCAATTTGGGGCGGTCGCTGTGTCTTGATGTTAACGGTAACTTATGGGCTGGCACCTATATTGGTCGAGATTACTATAAATTTAATCAAGCAGGTGTACAACTTGCAGGGCCAATTAGCACAGGTATCACTAGTTATGGTTGTGCTGTAGATGCTGATGGCACGTTGTGGGGAGCTTCTTTGGGTTCGTCATTGGTTGAACTCAATACCAATACCGAAACCCATACTATAAATCGCACATTACAGAGTAACTATGGTATCGCGCTAGGAAATGAGCGGGTTTATCTAGGTAGTACACTGCATGCGTTTAACCCTGCAACTAATACTACTCAGCTTAGTGTTGCTTTTAGTGGTACTGGTGTTGCGGTTGATGGTGATGGTGCTGTTTGGTTTGGAACACCTACATTACGCAAATTTACCAGTGATGCTAGTGGCGACTTAATTACCACCCCTGCATGCTCTGTTAGCACTCAAGGCGGCAGGGGGCCAATTGTAGGTAAAGGTGGGCGTATTTGGACAATTAATACTAGCTTCAATAGCGTGTCTCAATATGATAGTGATTGTAACTTTATCTCTACGGTGCCAGTAGGTCGAACTCCTTATACATATAGCGATGCGACAGGTTTTGGTGCACGTAATCAAACAGATCCGACAGGAATTTGGACGATTATTAATGACGGCGGAGATACCGGAACTGAGTGGGACTCTATGGCTTGGAATACTGAAGCTCAAGGGAGTGTGCCTGTAGGGGCAAGCATAACTGTTGAAGCACGTAGTGCAGATTTGGAGGCAAGCTTAGGTCTTGAAGCATATGTCCCTATCTCCAATGGTGGAGTTGGCTTGGGCTTAATCGGAAAATTTATTCAAGTAAGAATAACTTTACGACCCAATTTAGCTGACGAAAGCCCTGTGTTCTCTGACCTAGAAATTAGTACTGCAGCAGATACTGACTGTGATGCTAATGAAGACGGTCAAGTTGATAGAGTTGATGTAGGTATTATTGGACGTCACCGTAATGTACCTGTACCACCAGGTAACCCTTTATTTGATATCAATAGCGATAATGTTATTAATGTCGTTGATGCTCGTTTGTGTGTACTGCAATGTACTAATGCTAATTGTGCACCTTAAATTATTTGTGAAACTAGATGGAGTATTAGATGAAACTATTAAAAAGTTTAGTGTTAGTAGCGAGTTTGGCATTTGCTAGTGTTAGCAATGCTTCTTTAATGTTTTGGCTTGATCCTGATGTTCAGCCCGGAACTACAGGGGATGATATTACATTAACTTTAATGGCAGGAGGACTTGATGATAGCGCTGCTCTTAGTTTAGGAGCATTTGATTTGGATATTTTATTTGACTCGTCAGTGTTGTCATTCACGGGTTATACGATGTTTGATGATCTTGGTATTACTAGCTTATTTGAGGCAGGTGACTTTAGTTTAGGTGAGTATGCCCCTGGCATTGTGGGGTTAAGTGAAGTTAGTTTTCTATCTGAACTTGAACTGAACTCAACTCAGCCCGGAGAGTTTGCGTTAGCTGAGTTGATGTTTCATGTTGATTTACTTGATGTACCTGATTTTACAATTGTCTCTATGCGACCTGGATTATTTGGATTTGCAGATGCTGCAGGCTTAAGTTTTACAGATGTTGAAATGGCAAGTGCGTTAATTGGTACTAGGCAAATATCAAATGTACCAGAGCCATCAACATTTGCCTTACTTGTATTAGCAATGCTTTTTGTTTCTTATAAAAGGTTGCATAAAGTAAAGTAAGTTAATTGATTATAAAAGTGGATCGAATAGATCCACTTTTATAATGTCTGATATTTATATAACAACTCATAAATTGATACTAGAAATCCATGTTCCTTTAAAAGTAGAATATTTACGATGTTTATCTCTGAGGAAGGATGCAGTTAGCCTTACCTTCAATGCTTTTTTGTTGATATTTTAATTTTTAAATTTAGCCTCTTATGCTATTTGTTAATTCATTATTAAACATACTAAATTCATTGTGATTAACATGTATTTAGTATGTTTAATAACATAAGTGCGGAGAAGCCCGTTAAAAAAATTATATGTATCTAAAGTACTTGTTGTTGAAGGTTTAAGAGTTCGTTGTTGTGGGTGTAGCTGCGAGTAGTGTTGGCGAATTGTATTCAAAGAGTAAGATAGTAATTGCTAGAAACTTAGAATTGATATTCTATGTTCACTATAAAGTTTATACCAGCTTCGTTTTGCCCAGAGCCATGAATTCGATAATTTTTGTTAAGGACATTATTTAGGTTCATTATTAACTTCATTGATTTTGACACGTTATATCCTCCTCCGATATCCCAAACTGTAAAACTTGGCGTACCACCAGGAGGAATACGTTGGGTATCTGATTTATCTCGTGAAGATAGGCGATCAGCTTTACTATATGCTGTAAATGAAGAGCTAGCCCACCAATCATCTGATGGCGATGTATAGTTTACGGTAATATTCATATTAATAGGCATGAGGCGGCTTAGATATTCACGCTCAATATTACTACCAGAATCTGGAAGTGTATCAACTTTACCATTAATGTAGGCTAAATGGGCCTGTAGTTTAATTTGTGGATTCCACATATAGCTAATGTCTAATTCACCGCCATAGTTATACCCATTTCCGATATTGCTTTTTGTTATTTCGAACTCATTATCTATATTCTTGTTACCAGTTAATACACGCTGTATCTGATCCTCAATTTTGGTGTAATAAAGCGCTACATTATAGTTAAACTTACTTGAACGAAACTTTACCCCTGTGTCGAATGTTAAATAGTGTTCAGGTTCTAATTGCAAGGCTGGAATTTCAAACTCGTTTGAACGAGCGCTATCGAAACGTGTCAAATCTGATAAATTAGGTGCTCTAAAGCCTTGAGAAAAGCCAAAGTAAAAACTTTGGCTTTTTGGTGATGTTTGCAAGTTTCCTCGTAAGTTAATCACAATATCGTTCCAATGATTTTTCATGCTTATGCTATCACCACTTAATGGATCTTGAATTTTTTTTGCATTAACACTGATATAACTCCAACGAGTGCCATAATCGATGTTAAATTTATTGCTAAAAGTATATTTATTTTGCCCGTATAAACCAAACCATTGGTAATATGAGTCATCAGCAATAGGGCCCTGTATTTCACTTTTGCTCGAAAAGCTATTTACTTTGTCCCGGTAATATTCAAAACCATAAACTAAGTTGTTTGAGTTTTTTTTCTTAAAAAGATTGGCATTAAATCCCAGTGTACTTACATCAAAGCCTTGTTGGTCTATACGGTTATTTGTTCTAATTCTATTTCTAAATTCACTCTGTTTATGGTGTGAAAGCGTAAACTGTGCACCATCTAAAAAAAATGATTGTTTATCTATATCCAATTTAATATAGATCAACTCTTTGTTCTGATCTAAATCTCGCTTAAGCTCATTCCCAATTGACGTGCCAGCAAAGCTAATAGCGTCTACTGTTTTATGTGTGCGAGGGACCTTATTTTGTTTTGTTTTAAAATATGCAACAGTAAGTGGTAAGTCAGAAGAAAGTAATGTTAACCATTTTAAGTCAATATTATATTCATCATAGCCTGTATTTGGCTGTTCGCGCGTTCCCTTCCCAGCAATTAAATTACCATAATCTTTGAAGCTAACCCCTGATGTAAAGGCTGAGCTATCTGTTAGCTTTTGTGCAAATGACGCGCGTACCACATTAGACTGTTCTGCTGTTGCACCTCGATATGCTAATGTTGCTAGTGGTTCTGAATCTAGATCACTCATTGATTGTATTTTAGTGATGGCGTTGACAGCTCCGCCAATAGCATCTGAACCGTAAACAACTGATGTAGGACCTTTTACAACTTCAAATTTGGCAATAGAGTTAGGGTCAACAGTATTCCAGTATTGATTTGGACCTTCTCGAAAAACAGCATTATTCAAGCGTACGCCGTCAATTAAAAATACATTTCTAAAACCTGTAAAGCCACGTATGTAAGGAGAACCCTGACCATGAGCCGTTTTTTGTACGAGTACTCCTGGCACCATGCCTAAAGCATCAACTGTGGTTCGAATTCCGTTGTTTATTATTTCGTCCTCATAAATCACAGTTGTACTATATGGACTGAGTAATTCGGTGACCGCCAACCTTTCTGCGGTGATAGTTACAACTTCAATTGACTCATTATTTGAGGGAAGGTTTGTTGCGAAAACTTTGGAATTTGTAGTTATATAGAGAAGTAATGCTAAATAATAAAAATATTTAAACATCTGTACTCACCTGTATATTATTAAATTTTATGAATTTTGAATATTATTTAAGTGTAGATGTTGAGAATAAGTATGCAAATAATTGAGGAGTTAATAAGCTATATTGTATAAGTATAACTTTGTGAAAGTGAGCTAAATTATGAGTCTTCGACTAAAGCTCTTTATTGTTACTATTTTGTGTTTAGTAGTTGTTTTGTTGTTTGATGAAATACGGTTACTTCAACCTGACAAAGATAAAAGTGAATTGGTGAAAATTAATCTTACGCACGCGGTAGATGAAGCTAAAAAAAATACAAAAGGTTATGAAACTGGAGATGATGCGCTTGGCGTTAACCATAAGGACAATTCGCTTAATGCTTCTGAGCTAATAGAAAACGATGATTTAAAGTCTTTATCTAATAATGCTATTAATAGAGAAATAGGTAGCTCAGAAAAGCCAAACTCGGTATCGAGTGAGAAAAAACTAGAGAATGTCATGAAGGAGATACCCGCTAATTATCATTCGGTTTTATACTGGGAAAGTGGTCAAGATGATGAGCTTATCAATGAATATTCAAAGGTTATCAAAGGGACTGATGTTATTGAGTTTGAGAATAGTTTAGAACAAAACTTTCCAGAATTTATATATCAGCATGAATTAAGTATTCAAATATCTATAGAGTCACTGGACTGCAATTATGTTGGGTGTATTGTTTACGGTACCGAAATGCAAACAGGTACTTGGAATCAACTAATTGAAGTAGCTAAAAAGCAAGCATGGTGGAGGCTTTCAGTTGACTCTACACGCAGTTCAGTTGGCGCTGATGGTAAATTAATTTTCTTTACCATAATTAGGTCATAGTATTTGGTACCGTAATGAATGTTAGTAGTTATTACTCTTCGTCAAAGTTTGGTAACACACCGCTACGGCTATGTTCGAAGATTAGAGAAGTTTCGACTGTTGTTACTTCTTCACGAGACGTTATGGCGTTGAATACGAACTGACGTAAGTGCTCACTATCTTTTACTGACATGTGAATGAAGTAATCGTAGCTGCCGCCCATATGGTATAAACTGATGATTTCAGGTAGTTTCAGTAAATCATCTCTAAGTTGATTAACAATGATTTCAGAATAAGGTTGTAATTTAATTGCCGCAATTGCTTCAATATTACCGCCAATACTTTTAAAATTTATATCTATAAAAGCATTGTTAATTACACCATTGTTTTTCATGCGCTTAACGCGCTCTAAGCATGTTGATGGTGCAATGCCAATTTGAGCCGCAAGTTCTTTATTGGTGATATCTGCATCTTTATATAATAACGTAAGTATGCGTAAATCTATGTCGTCTAGTTTTTTCATTAATACTTTAACCTTAGGCAAAGCCTAATCAGTTCATGCTGTTTTCTTAACTAAATATTACACTTATTAAATCCAATATTGCTAGTTAATTCGTTATAGATATGAATTATTTTCGATATTTATATCTGTTTCCGAATTTTTATCACTTTTTATTGATTATTTAAAAACACTTTTACAAATTTGTATATTTCGCTTTTATGACATATTATGTCGCAACGCCTTTGTAGAAATTAACAAAAATGAGCATAAATGATTATTAAAAGTATTAATGACTTCTTAAAACTCGAAGCGGCCAGTGGCATTATTTTAATGTTTGCTGCGGTTGCCGCCATGATTATTGCCAATTCACCATTTGTACCTTATTACGATATGTTGCTGAACATTCCGGTGCAAGTTTCTATCGGCAGTTTTGAAATAGCTAAACCATTATTGCTATGGATTAATGATGGCCTGATGGCGTTGTTTTTCTTTCTGGTTGGTTTAGAGCTTAAGCGAGAATTTTTAGAAGGTGATTTATCAAAACCAGGGCAAGTAACCTTACCGGCAATTGGTGCTTTAGGTGGAATGTTAGTACCTGCATTATGTTATGTAGCATTTAATTATAATGACCCTGAAGCAATTAATGGTTGGGCAATTCCAACGGCTACTGATATTGCTTTTGCATTAGGTATTCTGTCAGTTATCGGTAGTAAAGTTCCGTTGCAGCTTAAGGTGTTCTTAACGTCTTTAGCCATATTTGACGATTTAGGAGCAATTATTGTTATTGCTTTGTTTTACACCGACCAATTGTCGATGTTGTCATTGATATTTTCTGCAGTGATATTAACGATTTTATTTATTATGAACAAACGCGGAGTAACAAGCACTGCACCTTATATTTTCTTGGGTATTGTACTTTGGGTTGCTGTTTTAAAGTCAGGCGTACATGCAACCTTAGCCGGTGTTGTACTGGCATTCTTTATTCCAATGAAAGGTGAAGAAGGGGAGCCGTCGCCATTAAAGTCTCTTGAGCACAACTTACATTCGCTAGTCGCGTTTATCATTTTACCAGTGTTCGCTTTTGCGAATGCCGGAATAAGTTTTGCCGGTATTGGTGTTGAGCAAGTGATGGCGCCAGTACCATTAGGCATTATTGTTGGCTTAATCGTTGGTAAGCAGCTTGGTGTCTTTGGCTTTTGTTTTATTGCCATCAAGCTAGGTTTGGCGCAATTGCCAACTAACGTCAATTTGCGCTTGTTATATGGTGCAGCCATTTTATGTGGTGTTGGTTTTACCATGAGTTTATTTATTGGATCTTTAGCATTTGAGCAAGGCAATAGCGGAAACCTGATCTTTCAAGACCGATTAGGAATTGTTATTGGCTCATTAATATCGGGTGTTTTTGGTTACTTTGTTATTAAAGGTGGCGTAGATAAACTTTCAAAAGCAGACTCGAAGAAATAAAAATAATTAAAATAAAAAGGAATAGTTATGAATGTTCAAAAATTAAATATCCCAATGAAGTCGATTGCCGTTGTTGTTGCAATCGCTATTGTAGGTGTTAGCTCGGTATATACCGTTAATGAAGGTCATATTGGTATTGTTAAGCGTTTTAGCGAAGCTAAAGAGCAAGTTAATCCGGGGCTACATTTTAAAGTACCATTTATTGATAGCGTTGAAGAAATAGAAGTACGTACCCGTAAAAATGAAGAAAAAATGGCGTCTAGCACCAAAGAGCAAATGCCCGTGACCATTAGTGTTTCCGTAAACTGGACCGTTGATAAGGCAGCTGCGCTAGAGTTATTTAGACAATATGGCGGCTTATCGCAATTTGAAAGCCGTATTTTAGACCCCCGTTTTAGATCGGCAACTAAAGATGTAATTCCACAGTATGATGCTGAAAAACTCATTCAAGATAGAGCCAGCGCTATACAAGCGATAGAAGCTAACTTAATCGAAGAAATGAAAGACTTCCCGGTGACTGTTGATAATATTCAAATTGAAAATATCAAACTACCAGCGAAGTATTTAACGTCAATTGAAACGAAACAAACTGAGAAGAATTTAGCCGACGCAGAAAAGCACAAGTTAGCAAGACAAAACCTTGAGGCGCAACGTGATGTAAATACGGCAAAAGCGAAAGCTGATGGTATTAAGTTAGTGGCAATAGCAGAAGCTGAGTCTATTCGTATTAAAGGTTTAGCAGAAGCTGAGGCGATCACTGCCAAAGCCAAAGCATTGGGTGATAACCCACTGATTGTTAAGTTAACCGAAGCGCAGAACTGGGATGGTAAGTTACCCGCTACTGTACTTGGTAGTAGCAATATGCCGATTTTAGATATGAGAAGTGAGAAAAAATAAATTTTCGTATTTAATTTAATATTGTAACTAAAACGGCGATGTAATAATCGCCGTTTTATGTACAGGAAGTACGGTATAACGCGAGTGCATGGATGCACAAGAGCGTATATGTACAGGAAGTACGGTATTTCGTGATTACATGGATGTGGAAGAGCGACGATGTTAGAATAGCCGTCAATTAATGTCGGTTTAGCAAATGCTAACGGGTAAGTGTATCTCAGGTTTAATATGTCATTCGAAGCAGTTCAATCAATTGAAGCAACTTATCACAATATTAAAGGTTATTTAGGATTAAAGGTGGCGTAGATAAACACGGCAATCTAAATTTAGATGAACTGTCGTTTAAGCGACAACTGCAATATAAAAAAGGCTTCTACATTATGTAGAAGCCTTTTTAGTTTGCTAGCGAGCAAGTTTTAGAAGTTTACAGTTAACTCATTTGAACATGCCGTTGAAGCATCACACACTTTGTAAACAAAGCTGTTGCCTGTTACACGACGTTCACGGTCACGGTAGATACCGCTGTTAGGCGTTGTAGCTATTTTCACACCATTGCGGTAAATATCTACCGTTTCAGCTGAAGTACCTGCCCAAGTTAAATCAACACGTAAGTTACCGAGGCGACTCTTGTATGCGCGTTTAATACTAGCTTCAATATTAACGTCAGATACGGTTATGCTCATCATGCTTGTATGACTATGTCCTTCGCTGTCAGTAACCGTTAGGCTCACATCATATGTACCTGCAGCATCATATGTGTGTATAGGGTTTTGCTCTGTTGATGTCATTTCATCACCAAAGTTCCATTCCCACATAGTAATGTCGCCATTTGCATCGGTACTAGCATCAGAGAAATTAACCATTAGGTTTTCTGCATCATAGCTAAAGGCTGAAACCGGTGGAGCAGGTTGAACATCGCCAGTTGCAGAGAATGTCATTGACCAGTTGTTCAATGTTCCCGTATCAGCACCTGCGCTATCAACAATGCTAAGTGTCCAATCGCCGAATGTATTTTCACCATTAAATACGTCAGAACTAAAGCTTTGGTTGATGTCATCACTACCGCCACCTGTGTTGCTGAAAAGTGTCGCTGTTGTGCCCGTCGGTGAAGTTAATGTTACTTTTAAGTCAGCAATATAGGTATGGCTGATATTTAAGAAAGTATCAGTACCGAACACAGTTAAGCTGTCAGGCACATTGATTACTGATGTTACGCCTTCAGGGGTATTATCAGGAATATCCGCAGGGGTTTCATTGGTGTAAGTAATGTCATTCAAACCCTGTGGTAATACATATAATCCAAGGTTCGTTGATTTTGTTAATTCTCCGCTTGTACCTGTTACTGTGAAGCTATAATCGCCCCATGCAGTATCGGCAGTCGTTGGAACGGTTAACTCAAAACTATTACCTGGTGTTACTGTTGCCGCAGATAGCATTGCACTACCTAATGAATCAGTAACCGATAATTCAATATCACCAGACCAATCAGCAACTGATGCTACATTGAATGTATAAGTTGCTGTTTCGCCAGCAGTAATGGTTGTATTAACCGGTGCAACGTTCATGCGAAAGCCAGGTTGAGGATCGGCATCTTGTAACGCATTATGAACATTCAAACGATTACCTGAAACCGTTAGGCCTTCCGTTGCTGCATTAGCATCACCTGATTCCATCAATAATTCTTTTAATTCAATCGCACTTAAGTCTGGGTTAACAGAAAGTACCAGTGCCGCTGCACCGGCAACATGAGGTGTTGCCATAGACGTGCCACTATAAGTCGCGTACCCGCCAGGTATCGTAGATAATACGTTACGTGCTGGTGCTGCGATATCAACAGATGTTAAGCCCCACTGAGAAGCTGAATAGATAGCATCTGTATGATTTGTACCTGCTACAGCAAGTATGCTTTCATGTTCATAACTTGAAGGGTAATGTGGATTTGCATCGTTATCTACTCCGTCATTACCAGCAGCAGCGACAAATAAAATATCAGCTTCTTCCGAGCTTGTAATTGCGTCAGCTAATACTTGGCTAAAACCGCCACCGCCCCAGCTGTTGTTCATAACGCGCAGATTAACTCCGCTGTTTTTTAGACCAACCATGTAATCGATACATTTGATTGCATCTGATGACGAGCCAGTGCCCGCTGCAGAAAGAAACTTACAACCAACGATTGCTGTTGTGTGGTTAACACCTACAACGCCTAAACCGTTATTACCAGCTGCGCCTATAGTACCTGCAACGTGACTACCATGTCCTTGGTCATCCATAGGATCACCGACATTGGTTATTGCGTTAATACCATAAACATCATCAATATAGCCGTTGCCATCGTTATCTACACCATCACCAGCGATTTCACCAGGGTTAACCCACATGTTTGCGGCTAAGTCAGGGTGAGTATGATCAACACCAGTATCAATTACACCAACGACCACGTCACGCGTACCTGTAGAAATTTCCCAAGCTTCAGGTGCATCAATGTCAGCGTCAGCAATACCGCCAGTTTGACCTGTATTATGCATTCCCCATAGTTCAGAAAAACGGCTGTCGTCAGGCATTACGTCAGCACTAAGAATGTAATCAGGCTCAGCATAAAGTACAGATGGATGCTTGTTTAGTTTTGCTAATGCTTCTTTACTTGTCATACCATTTAACTTGAAGTTAGCAATACGACCCTTAAGGATGTTGCGGTATGAATCATCGACTTCATCGGTGTTTAAATCTGAAATTTTTGCAAGCACAAGGTCACGAGCAGAGCGCTTTTGTGCTTTAGAAACACCTTCTTTATAAACCACAATGACAGAGTCACTTTTATAAAGTGATTGAATAGGCGCATTGTTTTTAATTTCAATAGACGCACTTGCTAGCACAGGCAGCATAGCAAGCGTAATTGCTGATAATTTAGCTTTCATTTTATGAATCCATTTTCAGTTATTATAATGTCAACACCTTAGATATTGACGTTCTGATTTAAGATTCTCGATTACTTTAAACTTACAAACTTGTATGGAACTCGGCAACGAAATTACTTTAACCATAATCATTCATTGATTGCTATTAAATTTATTAAAACACGACTTTTTTGGCAAAAACTTCCCGTTTTGTTATTAAAAACTAGTACTTTTTTATTGGTTTACTTTTTCTGTGGGAGTAAATATTAAACTAGTACTTTTTTATTAGTTTTATATTGTTAATTTAATGTTAGTAAAAAATATCTCACTTATCTTATTGAAACTTATCTATTTAATTTAATTACTACTTTTGGGTGATAGGTTTAATTGATGATCAATAATAGAGTTTTCAACGCAACTAATGTTGTTGCAGTAAATTTTGAAAAATAGATGAAGATAGGTGTGATGAATAAAATAGAAACAAAAAATAAAAAGGTAATTAGAGGTGTAAGAAGCCCATTAGCTTTTGCTGTTATTAGTTGTTTATTGCTTAGCCACTCTGCAATGTCTACCGCTCAAGATTTACCCAATAACATTGACTTACAAGATTCTCCATTATCTTTAAGTCTTACACCTTCGGCAATTATTACAGTAGGTGAACAACGTCAACAAGTAATAGTTAGCCAGTATGGAATACTCAACACCGCAACGATAAAACAGTTAGCTAACGCTTCAAATAGTGCCCTGATTAGTCAAGATGGGGTAGGAAATGAAGCGCTTATTGAACAGCTAGGTAATGGCAACTCCGTCAACATAAGACAGTGGGGAGGTCAAAACGTAGCTCATGTTATTCAAGAAGGGAATGATAACAACGCTAACATAGCCCAGGCAGGTGAACAAACGTTTGTAATTCACCAAATTGGAAATGAAATGGTCGTTAACATTACACAGTATTAACGATATACCGCATAGTTGGAGAACAATAGTGAAATTGAATAAATCATTGCTTACATGCGCCATAGTTATGGCATTAGGGATTAACCAGCAAGTACTTGCCGCTGAAACGGAAAAAGGTTCAGTAGAACAAGTTCAAAACGACTTTATGATTGACGCAGTAGGTAACGTTATTTTGTTATCTCAAACTTCAGAGTCTGGTGCAGTGTTTGGTAACGAGGTTATTTTATCGCAAGAAGGTGATAACAACGGTATTAATGCTTCACTAAATGGTGAAAGTAACATTACCGAAATTACTCAAATTGGTGCTGATAATATTGCGATAGCAACCAGCTTAGGTGATGCCAATACACAAATCATCACACAAGATGGTGATGGTAATGAATTGCAATCAGATCTTATTGGTAATGATAATGAAGTTAATACTGTTCAAAATGGCACAGGCTATTTGGGCATTGATAACCGTATTATTAATAAAATGGAAGGTGATGCCAATACGCTTGACGTTGAACAAAATGAAGGCGGTCAATGGTTTTATAATCGTGATATGCAAGGCTCAGAGAATACAGTTACAGGTATTCAATCTGGCGAATGGAATGAAGCACATATTGACAGTGTGATAGGTGATGAAAATACGATTGAAGTTGAGCAAGATGGTTACTATAACGTAACTCGCTTAACTTCGCTGCAAGGTAGTGCTAATACGTTAGAGTCAGAGCAAGAAGGTGACCGTAACCGTGTGACTATTGCAAGTATAGACGGTGATGAAAACGATATTGAAATCTCACAAAACGGTGATAGAAATAGTGTTGAGTCAAACTTATTTACCGGTTCAGATAATGAAGTTGATTTGGCTCAGGTAGGTGATAGCAATGAATCAACATTTGATGTCATTGGTGATAATAATGACTTTAATGTTAACCAAGCTGGTGATGAAAATACGTCATATGTAGGTGTTTTAGGTAACAACAATGACTTTACTGTTGTGCAAACGGGCGATTTAAACTCGAGCCATATTGTAAACTTTAACGGCAGTGATAACGATATTGATGTTGTACAAGCAGGTGATGAAAATACAGCTGTTATACAAGCGTCTGCCGATGACAATACATTAACTGCTAATGCTAACGAAATTAACTTAGGTCAAAGTGGTAATCAAAATGATGCCGTGGTGAACATGAGTACTATTATCGATACCAATGCTAACTCTATTGATCTTGCACAAAACGGTGACTTAAATACGTTAGATATTTTAGTTGAAGGCAGCAATCATACGATTGATATCGCACAAAACGGTAACGAAAATATGGTTATCGGTGCTGATAGCGATGCGATGCTAATTGGTGGTGCAAGTATAGAGCTAAGTATTAGCCAAACAGGCACAGGCAACATTGTTGAAGGTTCATTAATCAGTGCCGCAGGCACTGTTGAAATCACACAAGTGGGTGATTGGAACACGGCAACTATTGTACAACAATAGGTAATTAACGAGAAGAAAATAAGGGGTCGAAAGGCCCCTTTCATCATTATGCTAAAACGACTAATTGTATTGTTTGTGATTAAATTTTTACTGCTATCGGCGTCTGTAAAAGCAGAGGAAGTAGAAGTTGGTGGCTTATTATTAGACAGTACAATTACGCGATTTGGTCAGGATTTTTATTATCAATTCAGCAAGTTTTGGCCTGATATTCCAAATACTGATGGAGTTAATTTACAAATTAAAGAGCAAGTGGTACCGCGTGCAGGTACTAAACTTTCGTTGATCATGAATCACCAAGTTATTTATGTGACGTATATGGGGCGCAGACAAACCCCAATAAAACCACGGGTCGAAGAAGCAATTTTTATTTTTATTGAAGCAATTGCGCAATCTCAACATCGTCAGACAAACCCTGATCTGGCAGAAAACGGGTGGTAATAATGAAAAATATAGTATTGGCAATAGCATTAAGCGTAAGTGTCGTATTTAGTGCATTTTCTTCAGAGTTAATTTATACCCCTATAAATCCAAGCTTTGGTGGAAATCCGCTTAACGGTAATTTTTTACTCGGTAAAGCGCAAAGTCAAAATACCCATAAAGCGCCAATTAATCGAAAGTCTTACGCAGAGAAGTTTCAAGAATCATTAGAGCGTGCTTATATTAATAAAATGGTACGTGAAATCACGGATCTTTCATTTAATGAAGCTTGTGATCCAAGTGTTGATACAAGCTGTGATCCGAGTATTTTCAACGAAGATTCGATCTTTATGAGCGGTGATTATGAAATACAAATTATCACCAGTGGTTCTGACAGTATTACTGTGCAAATAACACATATAGGCACAGGTGAAATCACCATAATTGAAGTACCAAGATTTGGGTAATTATATGAATAAAATAATAATAATAATCTTAGCATTAACGCTATCTGCCTGTAGTCATTTAAGCATGTTGGTGCCTCCTGATGAGTCATTAGCCATTTCCGTTACACCTACAGAGGCTTTTAAGGAACTTAAATCATTACCAAAACCACGTGGGGCAATACCCGTATCGGTATACTCTTTTCGAGATCAAACGGGTCAATACAAGCCGCAAGCAAATGTTAGCTCTTTCTCAACGGCAGTCACCCAAGGTGGAACGTCTATTTTGATGCAGGCATTGAGTGACTCTGATTGGTTTTTGCCGGTAGAACGCGAAGGATTGCAAAACATTATTACTGAACGAAAAATTACCAGAGCTGCGTCTCAAGCAAATAAAATAGACGAAGAGTTGCCTGCATTAACGACAGCAAAAATAATACTTGAAGGTGGTATTATTAGTTACGACTCGAATACTGTTACCGGTGGATTTGGTGCTGAATACTTTGGTATTGGCAGCTCAGAGCTTTATCGTGAAGATATGATTTCGGTTTACATGCGTGCGATTGATGTTAGAACTGGACAAGTTCTCGTGTCGGTAGCAACAAGTAAAAAAGTACTAAGTAAGGAAGTGCGAGCAGGCTTTTTTCGTTATGTCAGCTTTAAACGCTTAGCAGAAGCAGAAGCAGGTTATACCACTAATGAACCTATGCACCTTTGTGTAAAACAAACTATTGAAAAAGCAATTACAGAACTGGTACAAAAAGGTATCGACCGTCGTGTCTGGCATGCTAAGGTATAGAAAGCCTTGGGTTTTGAAATGTACAATAAAGGTTATTTGAAGAGTTCAGCTACAAACGCTGAATTCTTCGTGGGAATTGTTTAATCCTAGCTATTTCTGATAAACAATTACAATATAGTTGTTAAATTACTCGCGGTATTTTCGGCATATTTCTTAATATTGATTAAGGTGTTTTACCTCATACAAAACGCTTTACTGCCAAAGAACAGCTACTTCCAATACTTAATACAAAGAGCGAAGGAAAGGCATGCATTGTTTTATGGTGATGCATTTTGCATTTATAGCATTCAACTTTTTGCCTTTTTATCTGAACTTAGCTCGCTGCTAGGAAACTATTTATTATTTTTAGCGGAGGCTAGATATTAATTCTCAACGCTTATGTATGGTGTTACATACTTTGTAAACGTGCGTTTCATGTTAGATAAATGAAAAACACGTTTAAAGTGGTGTGTTAACTTAGAATTACTAGAATTGTTTTGTCGATTTCAGCAGATTTAGCTATTGAGTGCATGTGCTGTTTGGTATCGCTGAGACCAGGTAATTAATTCAATGCGATTACGTGAGCTTGTTTTACGGAAGATACTGTAAATATGGGTTTTTACAGTATTCGGGCTAATATGTAATTGATCGGCAATTTCTTTATTTTGTGCTCCTCTAGATACAAGGTGAATGATCGTTCTTTCACGTTTTGTTAATGTCGGAAAGATAATGTCGTTATACTCAATCGTATCTGGATGTGGGGCAGCTTTACCTGCCGCTAGCAACTCAGCAATAGCTAGATTAATAGTCGAACGTTTGAACCAAAATTCACCATTTAATATGGTGTTAAAACCTTTTAAAATAATGTCAGGTCGATCACCATAATAAAATATTCCTTTTACATGTGATAATAACGCTGTTCGCTCACATGTAACATCTGGGGTAGCATTGAATAGTATTGTTGTATTTTGACTTGCTAGCATAGCAATATTTTTAGGTAAGCCATTGCCAACTTGGTAATCAAATAAATCAATGATTAAAAGTTGATTAGGTATGAATGACGCTTTGTTTGGTAGTGTTGCACCAACTTCAATATCAACACCATAGGTTTGAATTAAGCTAGTAAATCGCTCAACTAAACGCGAATGCTCAATGCCATTCATAGCAGAAGTCAGAATGAACGCGCGAAATTTAGTCATATCCGTTGACATTTTCGATTCTCCATATTGTAAGTTGTTTAGCGAATGAATATTCACCAAAACAAGTTTGATTTGAGTTATATTTCGTTATTGTGTGTTTTAACCTGTTGAAATATTACCTTGAAGACAATTATAATTTAAAGCGTACTATTAGATAGTTATGCTTTACATGTGATTCACATAAGGTTTACATAATTTAAACATACCTGCTTAGCGTAAATGTGTCTAGCTTATAACGCTTTATTTTATGATTTTATTAATGTTTTTATCAATATTATTTTGATTTAAACTGTTGACATGTACTCACTATTGACATCGTTTAAAATACATATGATGAGGTGGTTTTAGCAATATGAATGTTATAAAGCATTGTGTTAGTGATTTAGTTCAAATATTTAATAATACTTTTGAAAATACCTACAACACAAAATTGATTAAAGGTGAAGATGAGCCAATTTACCTTCCCGCTAGCGAAACTTGTGAATTCAATCAAATTATCTTTGCTCATGGTTACTATGCCAGTGCTTTACATGAAATATCTCACTGGTGTTTAGCAGGCTCTGCAAGACGTTTATTAGAAGATTTTGGCTACTGGTATGTACCTGATGGTCGAGATCAGCAGCAGCAAAGGGAATTTGAAAAAGTTGAAATTAAGCCGCAAGCAATAGAGTGGGCACTTTGTGTGGCAGCAGGGAAAGACTTTGATGTTTCAACCGACAACCTTTCAGGCTCAGGCCAAACAGATAGATTTGCCTTCAAGGATAAAGTTTATCAACAAGTTTGTTATTATCTCGAAACGGGCTTCCCGAGTGATGCCGAAACGTTAATTAAAACCTTAGCTTTGCATTATCAAACACCTTGGCCATTATTATCGCGACATTTTTGCCATTCACCTAGCATTGCTGCAGCAAGTTAGCTGTACTTTAAACGAGAGCACTTGATGAAAAAATTTAATTTAGGTCTAGTGATAAACCCTATTGCCGGTATTGGTGGCAGCGTAGCTTTAAAAGGCAGTGACGGTGAAGGCATTGCAGAACAAGCGATTGCATTAGGCGCTACCGCAAAGTCTAATGCTAGGGCATCGTTAGCTTTGGAAATACTACTACCTTATAAAGACAATATAACTATTTATACGGTATCTGGTGACATGGGTGAAAGCAGTGCCAAAGCACTTGGTTTTACGACCAAAGTGATACATGAAGTTAAAAGTGAGATCACAAGTGAACGTGATACCGAGCAGGCAGTTACTAAATTAATTACTCAAGATATTGATTTACTGTTATTTGCTGGTGGAGACGGCACGGCGCGTAATGTTTGCCATATTGTTGAGGATAAATTTCCGGTACTTGGTATTCCAGCCGGTTGTAAAATTCACTCGGGTGTTTATGCCATAACACCGAAAGCGGCGGGTAGAGTGGTCGAGTTAATGATCACCAATCAACTGGTGAGTTTAACCGATGCCGATGTGATGGATATTGATGAAAGCTTATTTCGTCAAGGCATTGTTAAAGCCAAACGTTATGGCGAAATGCAAGTACCATCGGAATTACGTTATATTCAAGCGGTTAAATCTGGTGGTAAAGAATCAGACGAATTAGTGCTGCAAGATATTGCAGCCGATGTTATTTCAAAAATGGATGACGAATTATTTGTTATCGGCTCGGGCTCTACCACCGCGTTTGTAATGGAAGAGTTGGCGCTTGAAAATACCTTACTTGGTGTTGACGCCGTGCAAGAGCAAGAGCTAGTTGCCAGCGATTTAACTGAACCGAAATTATGGCAGTTAATTCAAACGTATCAGCAAGGGCAGGTTAAGTTGGTGATCACCTTAATTGGTGGTCAAGGGCATATTTTTGGCCGTGGCAATCAGCAGTTAAGCCCAAGAGTCATTCGCGCGATTGGCAAAGACAATATTTATATCATTGCCACTAAAACCAAGCTCAATGCGTTGGATGCTCGTCCGTTAATTACCGATACGGGCGATAGTGAGTTGGATATGGAATTGTCAGGTTATCTGCCCGTTATTACGGGTTATAATGATCAAGTATTATATCCGGTGGCCAGCCCACAATAATTACTTTACCGACACTTAGATTACCTTTTTATATAATGAACAGGCTGTTGATAGCAACGGCCTAATGACTTTGGACTTAAGTATGAATTTTGAAAACCTTACTGCGCTTTACCACTATTTAGATGAACAAGTTTCGCTAGATGTTAGTGCTGATGAACTTTTTGCCGGTAGTTATTTACGTGGTTTTATTAGTTTAGCGGGTAGTGAATTTGGTGATGAATCACAGACATTAACTCAAGCACTAGCCGAGAGCATTGATGAAAAGTTAACAGCTGCACGTACGGAGCTTAGCCCACAAGATCGTCAAATAGTGCAAGACTATTGGCAGCATTTACAAAGTGCATTCACTGCATAAAACATTGCTGCATAAAACATTGTTGGATAAATAGTAAAGCAGCTTATTCATTGCTGAATTAGCTGCTTTACTATTTTTTTTCACTGAATAATCAAATCAATCCAATCCAAACCAAGTCAAACGAATAGCGACTAATCAAACTTCCTACGAATAATATCTCTAATAACAAAGCGATTAGGCGCCAAATTAAATAGTTGCTCATTATCTAATGGGTATGGCGTGCCGCAAATATCGGCTGCTAAAATATCAGCCAGTAGTGGCGCAGTACAAAGCCCTCGTGCCCCTAAACCTGTCATCATGTATAAGTTATCAATAACTGGTGCTGGTTGATCGTATCGCCAGCGTTTGTCTTTACTTAAATGGCCAAATTGTTGTTTATGAGCTGCAATATCAGGCATAGCACCAACCATCGGCATATGGTCTGGCGTCATGCAGCGCAAACGAGCTTTACTGCTGACAATATCGCTAGCTTTAAATTCTGCTAAACCCGGTAAACACTTCTCAAGCATATTAAGGTTGTATTCGTCCTCTTCCGTTTTCGCCGTCATATCAAAATTATTTTTTTGAAAAGTAGCCCCTATACAATGAAGGTTATCATTTTTCGGCGTTAAATAGCCTTTGTGGCAAATTACTGTTGATAACGCGTTAACTTTTTCATTGCTAGCCATGCTCGTAACCTGGCCACGAACTGAGGTTAGAGGTAATTGCTCAATGATATTTAATGGGATACCTTGAGCGCCACCACAGTATATTAAAACCTTGGCTTTAAAATCTTCAGCAGTGCTATGCAATAGCCAACCCCCATTAGCTTGTTGGCTAATTTTATTGATTTTAATACCTGTTTCAATACGTAAGCGGTTTGTTGACTCAGCGGCTTTAAATACTTGTTTTACTAATTGTGCTGGTGCGATCCATCCTGCTTTTGGAAAAAATAATCCGCCGTGATCTAAAGCAATGCCAGCCAATTTGCTCGCTTGTTCTTTATCTACACTGTGAATTAAGCTTTTAGGCCAAATGTTAGAATGGGCAATATGTTGTTGGCGTAATTCCAATGCAGGTTTATACGATATTTCTAAAAGCCCGCACCAGTCATGATCATAACTAAAACCTTGCTCAGCAATGTCCTTATAACAATTGACCGCTTGTTCAAAAGCTTGTTGATAAAATAAACTGATATCGTCAGCTTGTTGGTGAATAAGCGGATATAAGGCGCCAATATTGTTACTTGATGCGCCTTGAGCAACACTGAAGTCTTGACAATAAACGGTAACTTTAACGCCGCTTGTTGTTAATGCATAAGCAGCACAAGCCGAGGCAATACCGCCACCAATAATGCTGACATGCTGTGGTTTAGCAATAATCTTTCGCTGCTGATAGCCTTTTCCTGAATGTGGATTGTGCTGAAAAATACCAGTTAACATTTCACTTTTTTTACCGTCTGCAATACGCTTCTCAACTCTAAAACCAGCGGAAATAAGTTGACGTTTAACGTTACCTGACACGGTAAAGGTTGAGATTGTTGCTTGTTCTTTTGAGAGCCGAGTTATTTGTTGAAAAAGCTCAGGTTGCCACATTTCAGGATTTTTTGCTGGTGAAAAACCATCAAGAAACCAAGCATCAACTATCGCCATATGCCGATGGTGCTTCTGTGCTGAAAGTGTTGATAGTCCCTGTGTTGCATCATCAAATATTAATTGTAATGTCACTGCGCCATCGAGAAAGTTTAAGATTACATTTTCTTTTGGCGTGTCAGGGTATTGCGCAATCAGTTGCTGACTATATTCATTAAGCTGAGGTAATATTTTTAACGACTGTATAAGTTGTGCTTTAGATAGTGGATATTTTTCGACGCTGATAAAATGCAATGACTTTGTTTTTGAAACGTCAAAATGCTTAAGTGATTCGCTTTGCTGCAATTGGTGAAATATTTTTAGCGTCAATAAAAAATTCAATCCAGTGCCAAAGCCCGTTTCTGCGATAACAAACTTATTAGAGCAATTAGCGAGTCTTGCTTGAATATTATTACCTTCAATAAATACACATTCGCTCTGGTTTGTACCTTGTGCCGTATCAAAATAGATGTCATCAAACATGGTTGAGTAGGGAGAGCCGTCATTTTGAAAAGTAATGTTTGTTTGATTAGTCACAATATTTAATGTCTTTTAGTTGTCGTTAGGTATAAAAAAAGGTTATTTTACCGTGCATTACAAGGTTTTGTCATAAAAATGCAATTACTCAGTGTACAAGTGTACGCTGGACAGACCAGTATAGGGGGCAAAAGTCTGTATGATACGCCCAGATTTTTTAATTGAATATGGTTATTTAAATGAAACGTGTAGTTATCACCGGATTAGGTATTGTATCAAGTATTGGTAATGATGCAGAAGAAGTATTAGCGTCATTACAAACAGGTCGTTCAGGTATTACTAACTCAGAAAGTTTTGCTGAAAAAGGTTTACGCAGCCAAGTTTGGGGCAAGCCTGAGATTGAAGTTAAAGAACATATTGATCGTAAAGCGTTACGCTTTATGGGTGAAGCATCTGCATATGCTTACATTGCTATGGACCAAGCAATTAAAGATTCTAAATTAGCACCTGAGCAAGTTTCTAATTTCCGCACTGGTATCGTTGCTGGCTCTGGCGGCGCTTCTTCAGAAAACGTAGTTAATTCTGCTGATACTCTTCGTGAGAAAGGCGTAAAACGTGTTGGTCCTTATGCGGTACCAAAAACTATGTCGAGCACTATCTCCGCTTGTTTAGCGACACCTTTTAAAATTTTAGGTGTTAATTATTCAATTAGCTCTGCTTGTGCAACAAGTGCTCATTGTATTGGTCATGCTGCCGAGTTGATTCAATTAGGTAAGCAAGATGTAGTATTTGCTGGTGGCGGTGAAGAAGTTCATTGGTCATTAGCGATGATGTTTGACGGCATGGGCGCATTATCTTCTAAATATAATGAAACACCTGCGGAAGCTTCACGTACTTATGATGCTGACCGTGACGGTTTTGTTATCTCTGGCGGCGGCGGTATGGTTGTTGTTGAAGAACTTGAACACGCATTAGCACGTGGCGCACATATTTATGCTGAGATTGTTGGTTACGGCGCAACGTCTGATGGTTATGATATGGTTGCTCCAAGTGGTGAAGGCGCAATTCGTTGTATGGAACAAGCTATGCAGGGTGTTGACGCGAAAGTTGATTACTTAAATACTCACGGTACTTCTACGCCAGTTGGTGATGTTAAAGAACTTGGTGCTATTCAAGCGGTATTTGGTGATGATTCACCAGCGATTAGTGCAACAAAAGCAATGACCGGACATGCATTGGGCGCTGCTGGTGTTCATGAAGCTATTTATTCATTGTTAATGATGGAAAATAACTTTGTTGCGCCATCTATCAACATTAATACTTTAGATGAAAAAGCTGAAGGTTTAGATATTGTTACTGAAAAACGTGATATGGAACTAAATTTGGTTATGTCTAACAGCTTTGGCTTTGGTGGCACAAACGCTACTTTGGTTATGCAAAAATATAAGTAATCGTATATTAACCTTCGGTTAAGCTGAATTACTGATTAAGCCGCTACCTGTAGCGGCTTTTTTATGTTCAGGATGAACGGTATGGCGCGATCACATGGATGTGAAAGAGCGCCGATGTTCAGGCCTTTCTCAGACATCCTGTCTTA
>OJBY01000016.1_pt1 | contig 137274 bp, 133 predicted proteins | sample 1591731 | NCBI WGS metagenome assembly OJBY01 (sample SAMN05416837, study PRJEB24817) | seawater metagenome | isolation source: Sea water | place: Canada:Atlantic | collected 2013-07
CTATCCTCTTCGTCGGCAGCGTCAGATGTGTATAAGAGACAGATGATGTAGGGCATGCTCGCGAAACGGCAGAAGCGCTTGTCGAAGGGGGTCTCACTGTCCTTGAAGTGACATTGCGAACGCCGGAGGCGCTGGGCGCTATCCGGCGGATGAACCTTGTCCCCGGTGCGATTGTTGGTGCAGGCACTGTAACCAATGAGGAGCAATTGGACGATGCGCTTGCCGCTGGCAGCGAATTCATCGTTGCGCCCGGCCTGACCGATAGCCTTGGCAAGGCTGCGATTAAGGCGAGAACACCTTTCTTGCCTGGTGTCGCCAATGCATCAGATATCATGCGCGGAATGGATCTGGGGCTCACCCATTTCAAGTTCTTTCCCGCTATGACCAATGGCGGCATTCCCGCGCTCAAGAGCCTGATGGGCCCGTTCTATCAGTGTAAATTCTGCCCGACCGGCGGCATCTCGGCAGAGAATGCGCCGGACTGGCTCGCCCTCAAACAGGTCTTGTGTGTCGGCGGCAGCTGGGTCGCCCCGGCTGACGCCTCGCCCGAGGACATCGCAAAGCTGGCACGCGAAGCATCAGGAATGATCAAATAATGGATATCGCATATTTGGATGAGCGCCTGCGGGAGCTCCATGGCCGCACGACGGAAACGCCCCTCTTCAACCCGGTTTTCCAACTCGCTCATGATTTGTCGCGCCAGCTGGAAGCGGGCGAGTTGTCGCTCAACGATATTGAAAACGTGATCGCGGATCTCGAAGTTGCCGCCCTGGGCGAACGCGCATCGCGCCTATCCCGCATGGTGCAGCCGCTGGATGACAGCAGCAATGAAGCAGCCTTGGCCGAAAGCCTCGGTGCAGGCGATTTCACCGCCTTTCGCAATCGCTGGGAACGCCCCTGCCTGCATGCTGTCTTCACCGCGCACCCAACATTTCTGCTTACGCCAGACCAATCTGAAGCGGTTGCGACGGCAGCCTGCCAGAATGCCAAAATCGACAAAACAATTGTTGGTGGCGAACGGCCACAGGTCAGCCTTTCCTATGAACATGAACGCGCCATGCGGGCCATCGCCCATGCGCAGGATGCCCGCGACTCCATCGTTTCGCAGCTGCTGTCCCATGCCCGCGATAACTGGCCCGATGAATGGCACGACATCACCCCCCTGCCCTTCCGTTTCGCCAGCTGGGTAGGTTATGACATGGATGGGCGGACCGACATCACATGGTCCAATTCTGTCGGCTTCCGGCTCAGCGAGAAGGCTGAACGGCTGCAACGTTATACCGCTTCGCTTGAAGCCATAGACGCAGACCACCCCATGTTGGCAGAAATGCGTGCAGAAGCGGCCTATGCTGCCGAGCGGGCGCAGGATTTTGCCGCCGATCTGTCCGATCCGGCCGCCCTGTCCATAGCGGCCAACAGATTGACCGCGAGTGATCCGCGCAAGCTCCTCTCGCTTTCCCAGCACATCTCCAAGCTTGAAGAAGAAGCGCGCAATTGTGATGATGCTGCGCGCGCAATCGTGCTCAAAACGCTGGCCGCCGCCATGCGCGCTGATGGCCTTGGAATGGGCTGGATCCATTTCCGCGTGAATGCCAAACAGCTGCACAACGCCATCCGTCGCCGGATTGACCCCGAAGGCAATCTCGACCTCGCCAGCAAGGGTGCGGTGGTCCATCTGCGCCGTGCAATTGCGGATGTCGATCCTCGGCGTAGCAATTTCGGTGCACTGGCAATTGAGGCTTCGACCGCCATCCGCCAGTTCCTCGCGATGGCCCAGATACTCCAGCATGTGGACGCCGATGCGCCAATCCGCATGCTGGTGGCAGAGTGCGAGGAACCCGCCACGGTCCTTTCCGCACTCTATTTTGCCAAGCTGTTCGGCATTGCGGATCAGGTCGATGTTTCACCGCTGTTCGAAACCGAAAGTGCGCTGGAGCATGGGGGACGCTTCCTCGATGAATTGCTCGCAGAGGAAGTCTATCGCGATTATGCCCGCAAACGCGGACGCGTGGCCATCCAGACCGGCTTTTCGGATGCTGGCCGCTTTGTCGGACAGGTGCCCGCCAGTCTCGCAATAGAGCGGTTGCAGGGTCGGCTTGCAGTGGCAATGAAGGCCAATGGAATGTCCGATGTCGCCGCGCTGATTTTTAACACGCATGGTGAAAGCATGGGGCGCGGCGCGCATCCCAACAATATGGCGGACCGACTCGATTGGCCTCTCAGTCCCTGGGCAAAGCGGCGCTTCGCCCGCGCCGGTGTGGCATTGGAACCCGAAGTCAGTTTTCAGGGCGGCGACGGTTATCTGTGGTTTGCAACGCCCGAACTGGCGCGCGCCACGCTGACCCGTATCGCCTGCCTGCGCCCTTCCGAAACGGACAAGGATGTGCCGAAAGACCCATTCTATCAGCGCACCGATCTCAGCCTCGATTTTTATCGCGCGATTAAGGATCATCAGCGCGAACATCTGGAAAGCCGCACATATAGCCGTGCCATCACCGCCTTTGGGCTTGGTCTGCTGAATTCCACCGGCAGCCGCGTCAGCCGCCGGCAGAGCGATCTTTCCGCTGATCGTGAGATGAGCCTCCGGCAGATCCGCGCCATTCCGCACAATGCCATCCTGCAACAGCTTGGCTATCCGGTGAATGTCATCGCCGGGATCGGCCATGCTGCAGAAGGCAATTACGAAGAAATCGCAGCCATGCTGGTCGAAAGTCCGCGCGGCCGTGAATTGGTACGTCTGGTGCGCGCTGCCAACGCCCTTGCCAGCGTCAAGACAGTGGCGGCCTATGGCGAACTGTTCAATTCTGCATATTGGGCCAGCCGCCCCTATCGCGGAACTGAAAAAAACCTGACGACAGCATGTGAGAGCCTGTCAGAATATCTGGTGAAGGATGACCGTGTCGGCGTGTTCCGCCGCCTTGCCAGCCGCCTGCGTGTGGATGCAATGAAGCTGCACCGCCTGCTCGATTTCGTGCCTGACGAAGCGCCGATCGAGGGGCGCGAAGACAAGCGCCGGATGATCGGCATATTGCAGGCCCTGCGCATCACCCTTTTCCAGGCGATGTTCATCCGCGCGGTCAGCGTGCCGGTATTCAGCCGTGCCAATGATGTTTCGCGCGATGATGTGCTGGAAATGGTGTTTACGCTGCGGGTGGAAGATGCGCTGGCCCAATTGCGCCGCGCCTATCCCACCAGCTTCCCGCGCATCACTCGCTTTGATCTCAACGAAGCGACCGACTGGCCCGATGGCGCGGACGAGGGGTATGAGGCGATCCATCGGGACTTCATTGACCCGATCGAGCGCGCCCATAAGCTGTCACTGCGCATTTCGACCGCGATCTCTAATATATTCGGCGCGCATGGCTGACGGGTGACAATAACATCGCCGGCGCGCCGCGTCTCACATCGGGACGCGGCGCGTCTGAGCGATGGAAGTTGTATGGCAGGGTGCCTAAGATCTGCGGAATGAACACGGGCATAAAATGGATTCTTGGCGTGGCGCTTGGCGTGTCGGTCATTCACGGGGCGACCGTCCTATTGGAAGATCCCCTGACCAGGCAGAGCGATGACCGGCTCGTTCTCACCCCCAGCGATGTGCTTGTGGAAGAAGAAACGGTAACCAACGACGTTCAAAAGGCATCCTCTCCCGGCCTTGGCGATGCGCAGTTTTATAGCAATGATCCGGTGGCTTCGGAAGATCGCCCTTATGTTGCGAATGCCGTGGTGCAGGGTGTGCCAGCCTATGATCCGGAAAACCCCTTTGTCATCAAGCGCGTCCTGCCGATCAACGGCCCGATCCGTTATGGCGAATGGCATTGGGATGATGAGGGCATTCCCGATGGCTCTCTGGTCGTGACGGTTGATTTGCAGGCGCGGGTTATCTCGGTATTTCGTGATGGCTATGAAATCGGGGCGGCAGCCGCATTGCTTGGCACGGATAGCCATCCGACCCCGACGGGCGTGTTCCCGATCCTGACCAAGGAACGCCACAATGTATCGGAAAAATACAACAACGCCCCCATGCCCTGGACATTGCGCCTGACATGGGATGGCATTGCCATTCACGGCGGCTCTACAGTTGAATTGGGCTATGCCAGCCACGGCTGCATTGGCGTACCGGATGAATTCGTCAGCCGCCTGTATGACATCGCGCAAACTGGCGATGTCGTGATCATCACGGACGGAGTGCGAACCAGCGTGGGCGGTTCGCTGGATCACTCAAGCTGATCAGGTCGAGGTTCGGGCCGGTTCGGGCTGGAACACCCATTCTTCTCCGTCCAGCGTGACGAGCACTCCGCCAACATTCCCGCCCTTGCCACGCGCAAGACCAGCAATCAGTTGATCCAGCTGGCCACCGCGAGGGTGCGCATTCATCTGTCCGAATATCCGGGCAGCTACGAAAAGCTGGATTTGCCGGGGTGCCGATCGGGGCGATCCGGTGTAGCGGAAGCCGTTTTTCTCCTCACGCACATTCTCTTTGAACTCTCGCATAGCAGCCCAGGCAACAGCATCGGCGGCGTCGCCAAGGTGGCCAGCGGAATTGGCTATCGCCGCCACATCAAGCCAGTCTGCCGCGGCAATCGCCTTACGCATGCGCACACGGTCAAACCGCTCATCCCTATTGCTCGGATCGTAGGCCACGGCAACGCCTTCCTGTTCCAGCAGGCCCGCAAGTTCACTTCGCCGAAATGCAAGAAAGGGTCGGATGAGCCGAACCTTTTTGTTCGCATAGTCCAGCAATCGGAGTTGCCGGATGGAAGAAAGGCCCATCAACCCGCTGCCGCGGTTAAGGCGCATCAGCAGGGTTTCAGCCTGATCATCCATGTGGTGCGCAGTTGCGATACTGCCCAGCCCGCGCCTGACAGCCCAGAAGAGCAAAGCACCATATCTGGCGTGACGCGCCTCTGCCTGGAGGTTGCCGTCTTCCACGGTGACACGCAGCACTTCGCATGGAACATCGCGCGCCCGGCAGGCGGCTACAACCAGCTGGCATTCTTCCGCTGCTTCTGGCCTCAGGCCGTGATTAACGGTCGCAACTTCAAAACGACCGGGGATGGCAGCATGCGCCAGCAGGAGCATTGCCATGGAGTCCGGTCCGCCGCTTACGGCAAGGCCGATACGCTCGCCGTCAGGTAAACCTAAAGCGTCCTTGGCCCTGGCGACGAGCGCCGGATCAATCGCAATCGACCCGGCCACGCAGCCCATCATACATCGATTGCAAACGCCCTACTGCCAGTGCCGGATATCCGTCCCCGAATTCGGCCAGCGCGATGCAGGCACGGCGGGTATCGCCAAGCGCAATCATGCTTTGTGAAAGATAAAGCAGGCTGTCCGGCGCACGAGCGGCGCGTTTGTCAGCCTGATAGTTCTCGAAGAAATGCGTCGCGGCGGAACGCGGATCGCCCGCATCGAGAAAGGCGCGACCCAGAAGGTTGCGGCCATAGGTGGTGCGCGAGTGGTTGGGATAGCGTTCAACGAACAGGGCAAGCTGCTGCTGCGCTTCGGGATAGAAACCAGCATCCCACAGGCGGAAGCCATAGATATATTCATCATCGCCCGCATCGCCCGTTGCAGGCTTCACAATAGCCTGCACCGCTGCAACCCGTTCTGGTGAGGGAGCGGTTGCGCCATTGGTGCCCGAACTGGCCTGCGCCTGCGAGGTGTTGCTGCTGGCTGGCAGTTCTACCCGTTCATCGGGCACGGGTATGGTGCCAGTAGGCGCGGGCGTCGCGGCTGCAAGATCTGGCGACCCACCTTCAAGGTTCACCAATCGCGCTTCCAGCGTGGCAAGAGCGTTCTGGTTCACCTCGGTCGCAGCGGTCAACCGTGCAAGCTGCGTTTCCATCGCATCAAGCCGCGCGAGAACATCTGTCAGCGCAGTCGTGGTCGCTGGCGGATTGACGGTTTGGCTATCGACCCGCGCTTCAGGCGTGATTTCCGGCTGAAAAAAACGTTCATCTCCGCCTGGAAAAACTGCGCGCTGCAGTGCGTTGATCTGCTGCTCAAGACGGGTAAGCCGTGCATCGGACTGCGCTGCTGCGGGGGTTGCGACCAGCACCAGTGCTACGCCGATTGCCCCTGCGAACATATTGCGCCCCCGTGTGCCGCTTGTCACGGCTCCACCTGCGCTTTTCCATTTCATCGCCACGGATCTCCTCAAGTATGCAAATATGCAAGCGTCCCTGCCATGGTGCGGCAAGATATATGATTAACGACGCCGTTAAAGCAGGCAAATTCGCTTATTCACGGCTAATCGCCGATTGTGCCGGCGACGCATAAATTCAGTTTTCGGGCGTGGTGGCAGTTTGCGGAGCATTGGGCGCCGTAGCCCCCTCCCGCGCCAGCAGGGCTGCTGCTGAAACCTCGACATCAGATAGGGTTTCCAGCTCTTCCGAAAGCTTGGGAACATTGCGACCACCAATGGTGATGGCCAACAGATCCGGTCGACCTGTTATAATGCGCGGGCCTTCGGCTGTGGCAGGGATGGTGAAACTCTCACCTTCCTGCATCGTCCGTTCGGTCAACACACGGTTCTGCGCGTCATAGAAGCGGACCCATGCTTCTCCCTCTGCGGTGAATACGACCTCGCCTGCCGGATCGATCGCCTGCTGAGTGCCATTGCCAGCCTGCGCATCAGCGCCCACTCCTGCCGCGGCGACCTGCTCGGCCTCCTCATCGGTCAGGCGCGGCAATTCTGCTGCGGGTGAGAACAGCACACGGGCAGCAAAGAATATGCCGATCAGCAGCAGGACGACTGCAAACAGCGAAAACCACACCAGCTTGCCACCCGGTGCCCGAGCAGGGTCGCCCGGTTCGAACTTCGTGCCAGAGCCTGCCGCGCCAGAATGTTCACGCGGATGCTCGGCATCGAGTTCTGCGCGGACCATGGCGAGAACATCGTTTTGATCCAGACCGACCACCTTGGCGAGCGTGCGCGAGAAGCCGACAGCGTAGGTGCGCGCAGGCAGCAGATCGAAATCGCCGGCTTCGATATGTTCGATATGGCGCTTTGATATGCGCGTTTCGGCAGCGACATGGTCTATACTGAGACCTTTCGCCTCGCGCGCTGCGCGCAGTTGCGGGCCAATGCCTTGCGGTTCAGCAGAGGCTACTGTCTGGTCTTCAAGAACTTTGTCGTCGGACATGTCCGCTCCAGCGTTGGGGGGGGCTGGGTCTATCGCAAACCCAATATACCCTGAAAGGGGCCATCGCCTGTCAAGTCAAGCAATTGTGCAACGCAATAGCTAATCGACTTCGATTGAATGCGCTTTCGCCCAAGCTTGCAACGCAACCCGCATATCAAGCGGGGGTGACGCAAGCCAGCCGTCCATCGCATCGCCAATTTCGCGTGTGTCCACCTTGCGCACCAGCTCTTTTATCTGGCCGACCGCTGCAGGGGTAATCGAAAGTTGGCGGATGCCCAGCCCGATCAGCGCCAGCGCCTCCAGTCGCCGGCCGCCCATTTCGCCGCACACGCCAAGATCTACCTGCTCACCTTCACAATTGCTCACCACCCGTGAGAGAAAACGCAGGATCGACGGGCTGAGCCAGTCATAGCGTTCCGCCAGCATCGGGTTCGCCCGGTCAGCGGCGAAGAGGAACTGCGTCAAATCATTCGTGCCGATCGAGATAAAAGACAGGCGCGGCAGTAACTGGTCCAGCATCTCGGCAAGTGAGGGCACTTCGAGCATTACGCCATACCGGATCGCGCTGGGCAATTGCGCCTTGCGGGTCTTGAGCCACGCCAATTGCTGGTCAAACACATCCTTGGCTGCATCAAACTCCCATGGTTCAGACACCATTGGGAACATGACGTTGAGTTCGTAACCAGCCGCGCCTTCGAGCAATGCGCGGGCCTGGGCCTTCATCAAGCCATCGCGTTCAAGCGCAAGGCGCAGCGCGCGCCAGCCCATGGCCGGGTTTTCATCAAGCTTGGCGGTTTCGCTGGAAAGATAGGGGAGGGATTTATCGCCGCCGATATCGACGGTGCGAAACACCACCTTCTTGCCATTGGCCGCTTCCAGCACATCGCGATAAAGCCGCGCCTGACGTTCGCGTTGCGGCAAGGCGGCCGATACGAGGAACTGAAATTCAGTCCGATAGAGCCCGATACCGTCGGCCCCCGTCATGGCCAGCATGGCGACATCATCACGCAGGCCTGCATTCATCATCACGTTGATCCGCTTGCCATCGCGGGTAAATGGTTCGACCTCGCGCAGCTTGGCATAGGATGCTTGCTTTTCCCTGCTGCGGGTAAAGCGCGTTTGAAAGGCGGAGGTAACGCCCTGGCCAGGACGCAGTGTTACCTTGCCCGCATCACCATCGACCAGGATCGTATCCCCATCTCGCACCAACCCACGCACATTGCGCAGGCGGCCGACGACCGGAATGCCCATGGCACGCGCCAGGATGACGACATGCGCCGTAAGCGAGCCTTCTTCGAGAACCACACCTTTCAGCCGCCGCTTGTCATATTCGAGCAATTCGGCCGGGCCCAGATTCTTGGCGACCAGAATGGAATCGCGCGCCAGACCTTTTTGCGCTGCAGTACCAAGCTGGCCGGACACGATACGGATCAGCCGGTTCGAAAGATCTTCCAGATCGTGCATCCGATCGCGCAATAATGGATCGGAAATCGCCCGCATCCGCATCCGCGTACGCTGCTGCACCCGTTCGATGGCCGCTTCGGCTGTCAGGCCGGAATCGATCGCTTCGTTAATGCGCCGCGACCAACCTTCATCATAGGCGAACATCTTGTATGTTTCGAGCACCTGGCCATGCTCCCCATCCACGCCAAATTCGGCCTGGTTGGTCATGGTATCAATCTGCTCGCGCATGCGATCAAAGGCGAGATAGACGCGCTGGCGTTCTGCCTCGATATCTTCGGCAACGGTTTGCTCGATCTGGATGCGCGGCTGGTGAAACACGGCCTCCCCAATAGCAAGTCCGGCAACCAGCTTCAGTCCATCCAGCGATTCCTGCCCGGTTCGCGCCTCTGTCGACCCGCCCAGCCCTTCCTCATCTGCCAGACCGGCATTGTTGATCAGTTCGGCCAGCACCATTGCGACCGTTTGTAGAGCCTCGATCTCCACCTCTTCATATTTGCGGGGATCGACATGCTGAATGGTCAGAACGCCAATAGCTCGTTCTCTACGGACGATAGGCACGCCAGCAAAAGAGTGGAAATTTTCCTCCCCCGTTTCGGATCGATATTGAAATTCAGGATGGGTCGCCGCCTCGTCAAGGTTCAGCGTCTCGATATTCTGGGCTATCGCGCCCGTCAGGCCCTCGCCCACACCAAGCCGGGTGACATGAACCGCCGCCTGGTTAAGGCCGCGCGTTGCGTACAGTTCCAACATGCCTTCGCGCAGCAGGTAAATCGAACACACTTCGCTATGAAGCGATTCGCCAATGATCTCGACGACCTGGTTCAGCTTCGCCTGCGCATGCGTGCGCGCGGCCATGACCTCGTGAAGCGAAGTCAAAATGGATCGTGCGGCAGAAAAGGCGGACATAATACCCGACTATAGCACGCCCGCGCGTTTGCAAGTCGCCCCGGCATGTAAAATACCGGGGTGCGATAGCTTTCTCACAACATCAATGATGCGCGATTTCTTCCTTGATGCGCAGTTTTTGCTTCTTGAGTGCCTGGATCCTCGAATTGTCCGGTGCCGGCCTGTTCATTTCATCCCTGAGCCGGGTTTCCAGCCCCCGGTGCTTTTCTTCGAGGGCGCTGACATGCGAAGTATCCATATGCTCGTCTCCTTACCATCTGAGCTGATAGCCGGACCAGTAACAGGGCAATCACTCACCCCGCCGGGCAGCGACTCGCCATGTGCGACGAGCGCCGCATTTGTTATCAAACCACAGAAAGTACATTTCGACAAATCGCATGGCGATGAGATGCCTCTTGCGCCAGTCGTGCGGGTAGGAGAGGGAGAAGTATGGAACCAATGGCGGACATCTTCGCGTGACGGAAACCGAGCTGATCAAGCGCCTTGCTGCATTGGAGACCGAGCATCGCGACCTCGATATTGCTATCCGTGTGCTGGAAAACAGCGATGGGTCCAACCAGTTGCAGGTAGCCCGTCTGAAAAAGCGGAAACTCAACTTGCGAGATCAGATCGCCATTATTGCAGACTATCTGACGCCGGACATCATTGCCTGATCTGTCCAAGTCCGGGACACGAGCTTTTCTTAGGATGAGTCGAATAACTTACATCTGGTGCAGTAACGCGATTGAGACTAGCCATGGATTATCATGACCTGCACCGATACTATTACACCGGCAATCGTCGACGCTGTCTATGAGGAGGCTCTTGACCTCACAGAAGAGGCGCGGACGGTATTTGAGGCCGATGACTGGAGTCCTGGTGTCGGGTCAGCCGGGGCAGAGACGCAAATCGTTCTGTCGCGCGAAGCGCTGCGCGCCACAACGCGGTTGATGCATGCCATGGCCTGGCTCCTCAACCACAAGGCATTTTTCTCAGGTGAATTGAGCGCAATGCAATTGCAGCGCAATGGCCGCCTGCCATCTGCACAGCCTGAAAGTGATCCAGCGCAGGTAGCGCTTCTTGATCCGCTTGCCCGCTTGGTGATCGCGCGCAGCCGCAATTTGTTTGCCCGTGTGGAACGGTTGGACAAGTCTTGGCAATTGCGGTCTGAGACCGATGAAACAAGTGACATTGCACTGGGTTCGGGCGAAGTCCATCAGCTGAGGCAAAAGCTGGGCCGCGCGTTCGCCAGCAATTAGGCCGTTACACTTTCGCCAATGCTGCGTCCCATCGCGCAATCCGCTGCGATCTTACAGAATCTTCCATCGCCGGTTCGAACGTCTGTGCCTCACCAATCATCGCTAACACCGCCTCCGCAAGCGAAGCGTGCCAGCCGCATCCGACCGCTGCCAGCATTGCCGCGCCCAGCGCTGTCGTTTCCACAAAAGCAGGGCGGGTGACGGGCAATCCTAGCAGATCGGCAATATCCTGCGCCATCCAGCTGTTTTGGGCCATGCCGCCATCTATCCGAAGCGAAGTCCAGGCGGCATCATCGGCGGCGAAGGCATTTGCCAGATCGCGTGTCTGATGCGCCATTGATTCCAGCGATGCTCGGGCAATATGCGCGCGGCCTGTATCAAACCCCAATCCTGAAATAATGCCTCGCGCTTCGGGCAGCCAGTGAGGCGCGCCAAGACCAGAGAGCGCCGGCACCACCACGACCCCGCCATTATCGGGAATGGAGCTAGCCAGTTCCTCCGTCTCCTCCGCACTTTCTATAAGGCCGAGCGTATCGCGCAGATATTTGATCAGGCTTCCGGCCACAAAGACAGCGCCTTCCAGTGCATAGCACCGTTCGCCATCAAGCTGATAAAGCACGGTGGCCAGCATTCGGTTTTCGGAGCGGGGCACGCTTTTGCCGGTATTGCCGAGCACGAAAGCGCCAGTGCCATAGGTCGCCTTGGTATCTCCGGGCGAAAGGCACCCCTGTCCTATCGTTGCAGCCTGCTGGTCGCCTGCCATGCCGCAAATGGGAATGGAGCAGCCCAATATGTCTGGCGCGGTGCTGGCAAGTTGCCCTGCACAATCGACGATTTTGGGTAATGCGGCGCGCGGTACGCCGAAGAGGTCACACAATTCATTGTCCCAACCGGCTCCGTCCAGCGCTATCAGCAAGGTTCTGCTGGCGTTACTAGCATCACAAATATGCGTATTTCCGCCTGTCAGCTTCCATATAAGCCAGCTTTCGATGGTTCCGAATGCCAGCCTGCCGCGTTCCGCCGCATCCCGAACCTCGACCACATTATCTAGCATCCAGCGCATTTTCGTGCCGGAAAAATAGGGGTCCAGCAGCAGGCCGGTTTTCTTCCGCACGAGGCTTTCGTGACCCGCGCCTTTCAGCTCTGCGCAAAAAGGCGTGGTGCGACGATCCTGCCAGACGATCGCGCGGGTCAGCGGCTCTCCGGTCGAATTGTCCCAGGCCACCACCGTTTCGCGCTGGTTGGTGATACCGATGGCTGCGATATTTCCGGCGCCGCCTGCCCGATCCACCATCGCCTGCGCGCATTTCAGGGTCTTGGCCCAAATCTCGCCCGCGTCATGCTCTACCCTGCCACTCTGCGGATAATACTGATCCAGTTCTTCCTGCGCGACCCCGTGCAATGCGCCATCCCGCCCGAACAGCATCGCGCGAGTGCTGGTGGTACCTTCGTCAAGGACAAGGATAGATGTTTCTGTCATTGGCAATCCTCTTTTGGTTCTCCATATGCCCAGTATGTCTATGCCACCGCAACCCTGGCCAACAGGCGATGTCGAGCAGATCGAGCCTCTGATAGCGCGCGTGCTGGCGGCCAATGCTTCGCCCTTCACCTACACTGGCACGCAAACCTATCTGGTCGGGACCACGGATCTGGCCGTGATCGATCCCGGCCCTGACGATGCTCAGCACATTGAGGCGCTGACCGGCGCCATTGCTGGCAGGTCCGTGGCCGCAATCATGTGCACCCATACCCACCGCGATCACTCTCCCGCCGCACGCGGCCTGGCCGAAGCGACCGGTGCGCCCATCATAGGCTGTGCCCCGCTCCACATCCATTCCGATGCGCCGCGCGCAGATGCCCCATTTGATCAGGACTACGCGCCTGACCGCGTGCTCGATGATGGCGAGGCAATGACCGGCACCGGCTGGACGCTGCGCGCCCTGGCCACGCCCGGTCATACATCGAACCATCTGTGCTTCGCCCTGGAGGAAAGCGATGCGCTGTTCACCGGCGACCATGTTATGGGATGGTCAACCAGCGTGGTTATGCCACCCGATGGCGATATGGGCGATTACCTCGCAAGTCTGGCACTGCTTTATACACGCGAAGATCGCATCTATTATCCCGCCCACGGGCCTGCGGTTGAAAAGCCGCGCCAGCTGGTGCGCGGCATGGTTGGCCATCGCCGCGCCCGCGAACGGCAGATAATGCGGCTTCTGGCTGAAGAACCGCGCAGCATCGCCGCAATGGTGCCTATCATGTATAAGGGCGTGGATGAGGGCCTTTGGCCAGCAGCCGGACAAAGCGTGCTGGCGCATCTGCAGCAATTGGAACGCAGCGGCACGGTTGTTTGTTCAGAAGATATATGGGCAATCAACTAAAACAGGATGAAATGTCGCGCGTTGCCGTGGCTGATGAAGGGTTCGCGCGCTCCACAGGTGTCGGCGTCTGGATTGTCATCGGCCTGATGGCTGCCGCGCTGGTCTGGCTGGCATGGGAGAAATGGGGCCCGCAGGATCACGGCGACATTGTCGGCAGCGCAATGCTGACCTTCGAAAAGCAGAATTCGCTAACAGTGTTTTCGTCGCGCTTCGATGTGGTTGCCGAAAGCACGTCTACCCCAAGCATAGGGCCGCTGGAAATTGATGCGCTGCAATCGCGTCAGGCCATGATTGTGCCCGCAACGGTGGAGTACCGCCTAGATCTGTCAGGCATGGACCGCGCCGATTTCGCATGGGATGCCGCCAGTCAGACGCTGAATGTTGAATTACCCGGCCTTACCGTTTCCACGCCCAATATCCATGAAGGACAGGCACGCTATTTCACTGATGGTCTGTATGTCAGCCGGGACGCATCTGTATCGCTCAGTCGCAGCAATTCCGATGTCGCCGCCCGCCGTGCGCGTGACTTTGCAAAAAATCCCGAAGTGATGGCGCTTGCCCGCACTGCCGCGCGCGATGCTGTGCGGCAAAACCTCGCGATACCCTTGCAGGTTGCAGGTTACGGCGATGTGCAGGTGACCGTGCGCTTCGCTGACGATAGCCCGGAAACAAGCGGCTAAGCCCTCGCCAGCCGCGCAACTGCGGCTATAAGCAGATAATGTATTCGACAGGAAAATCAGCATGACCGACCAGCCCACCAGCCTTGCAGGACTAGATCTGCGTGCAGAAATTGACCGTCTGCGCAAGGAACGCAACGCCGTGATCCTGGCTCATTACTACCAGAAACCCGAATTGCAGGATCTTGCCGATTTTGTCGGGGATTCGCTGGAATTATCGCGCAAGGCAGCGGAAACCGATGCCGATGTGATCGCCTTTTGCGGGGTGAAATTCATGGCCGATACCGCCAAGATTCTCAGCCCCGAAAAAATCGTGGTTCTGCCAGATATGGATGCAGGGTGCAGTCTTGAAGACAGTTGCCCGCCCGACAAATTCCGCGCCTTTCGCGAAAAACATCCCGATCATATCGCGCTGACGTACATCAATTGTTCGACAGAAGTGAAGGCACTGTCGGACGTGATCGTCACCAGTTCCAGTGCCGAAACAATCCTCTCACAAATCCCTGAGGACCAGCCGATCATCTTCGGTCCGGACCGCCATCTGGGCGGCTTTCTCAACCGCAAGTTTGATCGCGACATGCTGTTATGGCCGGGCGTGTGCATTGTACACGAAGCTTTCAGCGAAAAGGAATTACTGAAACTGAAGGCGCAGCATCCCGATGCGCCCATCGCAGCGCATCCTGAATGTCCGCCGCATATCATTGACCATGCCGATCACGTAGGTTCGACCAGCTCCATCCTGCAATATGCCAAGACCTTCCCCGGCGACACGCTGATCGTAGCGACAGAGCCGCATATCATCCATCAGATGGAAAAGGCGCTGCCCGAAAAAACCTTCCTCGGCGCACCGGGGGCGGACGGCAACTGCAATTGCAATATCTGCCCGTATATGGCGCTCAACAATCTTGAAAAGCTTTACCTGTGCCTGCGTGACCTCGAACCGCGTATCGAGATAGAGGAAGGATTGCGGCTGAAAGCCAAGGCCAGCCTCGACAAGATGCTGGAAATGGCCAGCGGCACTATTGGCAAGGGTGATCTTGGCGATCCTGATGGCGATTGAGCCGCATTTGATTGCCTATGATGTTGGGGCTGCATGAAAGCCGAAATCAAATTTCTTTGGGCGCGCCTTAACGCCAATTACTGGTTCTATCCGGCGCTGTTTTCCATTTTCGCTGCGGCTCTCGCGCTCACGATGATCTGTCTTGACCGCGCAGGATTTGCCGAATTCCTGAATGAAATAAGCTGGATCATCCCCGCGCGTCCCAAGGGCGCGTCGGATATGCTCACCGTAATGGCGGGCTCCATGATCGGGGTGGCGGCTACGGTGTTTTCGATCACCATTGCCGCCGTTGCCTATGCCAGCGGCAATTACGGCCCACGCCTGCTGACCAATTTCATGGAAGATCGCGGCAATCAGCTTTCGCTGGCGACCTTTATCGCCAGTTTCGTTTATGCGCTGATCGTGTTGCGCAGCGTAAGGGCAGAGGACGAATCCGCCTCTTCCGCAGCCGATGCTGCTGCAACCGCCCTACCTGGCTTTGTGCCGCAATTATCACTATTGGTTGCCTATGCGATGTTGGGCCTTTGCGTTGTGGTGCTGGTATTCTTCCTCAACCACATCCCGTCCTCCATCCGCATCAACAAGGTGTTGGAAGGGATCGGATCGCGGCTGCTTGAATCTATCAGGACGACATATCCGATCGAAAATGACCTGCGCGATGCAAGGGAGTCGGAAGCCGGCGAAGAAGTGACAGCTCAGGGCACTGGCTATGTTCAGTTGATCGATTTCACGGAGCTTGTCGAATGTGCCCGCACACATGAGATAACCATTTCGCTGATAGTGCGAACAGGGGATTTCGTCCATCGCGACCTGCCATTGGTAAAAGTGACAGGATTTGATGGAGATGATGGCGTGGAGGGGGTGAAAGCAGATCTCCTGAAATGCTTCACCCTCGGCCCGACGCGCACGCCCGAGCAGGATCCGCAATTCCTGATGGATGAACTGGTCGAAATAGGCCTGCGCGCGCTATCCCCCGGCATCAACGATCCCTTCACTGCAATTACCGCACTTCACTGGCTGGGCGCCGCGACAGCCGAAATCGGCCGGCGCGATCTGCATAAGGATATCTGCGGAGACGATTCCGATGATTGCCCCGTGATCCCGCGTCCCGATGATTTTGAACATTTCACCAATCGCGGCTTTGGTTCGATCCGCAGCGGCGTGGCCACCAGCGTCAGCGCGACTCAAATAATGCTGGAGGTGCTGGAAAATGCCGCAGTGCCTATTCAGCATCCCCAGCGCCGGGCATTGGTACATAAACACGGCGTCCAGCTCATCTCGCAAGCGCGCCTTGCCTTGTCAGGCCCTGATCTCGATATGGTAGAGTACCGTTATAGCAAGTTTCTGAAGCATTTTACGGCGATGGGATAAGGGCCTGCTATGCCCGCACACGCGGTGATGCCGCCTTGGCAAGCACCAGCGCGCTACCCACAAGAACGATGCCCGCGTAATCCATCGGCACCAGCACTTCATCGAAGGCCAGCCAGCCCACCAATGCTGCAACCGCTGGCTGGGTCAGCAGGGCAATGCCAATGATCAGAGGCGTAAAATGGCGCAGAGCATAGACCAGAAGCCCCTGTCCCATGATCTGGCTTGATAGCGCCAGGATCACCACCGGGGTCCAGACAGTCGGCCAAAAAGGTTCTCCCAGCGTCAGCGCGGTCATCAGCAGGATTGGCGTGCTTGCCAGACCAGCCAGGGTCAGCAGGGCCCAGCCGCCCAATTCCTTGCGGGCATGCTGCAACAGCAGCAGATATCCGGCATAAAGCAACCCGGCGATCAGGCAGAACAGATCGCCCACGAAATTGGTCTGCGAAATTTCCATGGACCGCGTCAGCAGTATCGCAGCCCCTGCCAGCGCCGCCACGATGGCAGGCCACTCGCGCCCTTGCGGCAGGCGGCGCAGGACAATGAATGTCCAGATCATCAGGATGATGCTGCCTGAATTGCCAAACAAGGTCGCATTCGCCAGTCGCGTTTCACCAATGCCGATGTGCCAACTTGCAATGTCCAGTCCGAAGAACACGCCGCCCAACAGGACCAACGCCGCAGTGCGACGGCTGATACCAACAAGGCGCTGGGAATTCGCCCGCGCGATGAGCGCAAGGAAAGGCAAAGCCAGGGCAAGCCTCCAGAAACCGACCGAAACTGGCCCTGTATCGGCCAGCCGCACCAACCATGGCCCCAGCGCCAACGCGATATTGCCGCCCAGCAGGGCCAACATAGGCAGCGCGCGGCTACGAATCGCTGAGCCTATCTGATCCATCCGCCAGCATTAGCGCGCAGGCGCCAAAATTGCTTGATGAGGCGGGAGACGAGGCGCGCTAGCTGTCGGCGGGATCGCCTTGGCTGTCATCCCCGTCGGAATTGTCGGGCATTTCTGAACTGCCAGATGGCTCCCCATCGGCTTCTTCGGACACTTCAAGAGGGGCCTGCGAACGCAGTTCGTCAAGCGGCAGCATCGCATCACTGATTGAACCTTCAAGGACTTCGCCAGGTGCCTCGCCCCCGGTGCCGTCGGCGGGATCGGGGGCATCATCAGAGCATGCAGCCAGAAGACCGATCAGCGGAACGGCGCACAGCGCTACGAAACGAATGCTCATATTGTCGTCCTTCCTGGGCGTTCCAGAGCGGCGAGAAATTGCTCCGCACGCGCAAGCAATGCCCTATCCCATTCATCTGCCGAAACTGCAATTCCCAGGGCTTCAAGACTGGTGACGCCGTAATCGGCAATGCCGCAGGGCACGATGCCGCCAAAATGTGAGAGGTCAGGCGATAGGTTCACCGCGAATCCGTGCATCGTGACCCAGCGCCTGACCCGCACGCCGATGGCGCCAATCTTGGCTTCTGCTCCTGTCGCATCGTGGGTCCAGATGCCGATGCGGTCAGAAATGGCGAAGGCGGTGACGCCAAAATCGGCCAGAGTAGCGATGACCCAATTTTCCAGCGCATGGACGAAATTGCGCAAATCCTTTTGCCGGCGCGACAGATCCAGCAACACATATGTCACGCGCTGGCCGGGACCATGATAGGTGTAGCGACCGCCGCGCCCCGTCTGGACCACGTCAAAACGCGGATCGACCAATTCTGCAACATCGGCGCTGGTGCCGGCTGTATATACCGGCGGATGCTCCAGCATCCAGACGAGTTCCCCTGCCTCCTCTGCAGCGATGGCGGCATTGCGCGATTCCTGTTCCTCCATCGCAGCGCGATAGAGAATTTGGCCGTCGGAACGGCGCCATTCGATGCTGGCGGGCAGATCATGCCCTTTGGAGGCGCGGGAAATCATGTCGGTCATGGAACTACGGCGGTTGCTTATCAGGGTATCCCCGGCTTATCAGGGCATTTCACGAATTTCATCAGAGGTAGGCATGGCGATCAAGCTGGATATGGGCAAGGCTTGGAACGATGCAGTAGCATTGCTTTCGGCCAATAAGGACGTTGTCCTGATCGTTGCGGCGGTATTTTTCTTCCTGCCCAATGCCATTGCCTCGCTCACCATACCGCAGCCGACCGAGCTGGAGGCGATGACGGCTGCGGGCGGCCAGCCCGACATGGACGCGCTGGTAGAAGTGCTGACAGCCTATTGGTCCAGCGTCTGGTGGGTTTTTGCCTTGCTGGCCGTTGTTCAGGCCATTGGCATGCTTGGCCTCTTGGCGCTGCTCAGAGACAGTTCTCGCCCAACCGTGGGTCAGGCGTTGAGTTTTGGTGTCAAGGCGCTGCTGCCCTATATTGCGTGCCAGTTGCTGGCGACTTTACTCATGGTAATCGTGGTGGGCGTGCTGGTTGGTATCGGCGCACTTATAGCGCCCGCAGTTGCTGCGCTCCTGGGCCTGGTCGGGATGGTTTTCGCAGTCTATATCTATGTGAAGTTTTCGCTACTTTCGCCCGTGATCGGGATTGAGGGCCGGTTCAATCCGATTAGCGCCTTGCAAAGATCGTGGCAGCTTACCAAAGGTAATTCGCTGCGGCTTTTCGCCTTTTATCTGATGCTGATCGTGGTCTTTATGGTGCTCTCTATCGTTGCCAGTATGTTCCTCGCGCTATTTTCGATCATGGGCGAAGAATTGGGGTTGTTTGCAAGTGCAATTGGCGGCGCACTGATTACCATGGTGGTCACCTCCATCATGCTTGCCGTGCTAGCTTCTGTGCACCAACAGCTTTCGGGCGGGTCGGGTGTGACTGCAAGGGCAACGTTCGAGTAAGAAGACGCGCTGAACATCGCGCTATTCAGCTGGTATGGCCGCCTCTGAGACCTTGTCCTTCCAGCCCCATGCCAGCACGCAAGGCGGTATATTGCGCCAGACATATCCTGTTTCCACACGGGGGAAATATTGCGCCGTCAAATCACGGGCAGCTGCCATGAACTGATAGGTCAGGAATGCACCGCCCTCGCGGATGACGCGGAAAGTCGAAGCGGCGATATCCGTCCCGACCCCTTCGGGCAGAGTAGAGAATGGCAAGCCGGAAAGCACGAAATCGGCCTGTTCGTGACCAATTGACCGCACGATTTCTTCAACGTCCTGCGCCGATCCGAGCACGGCGTGAAAGCGACTGTCACGGATGGTGCGCTTGAGATAATCGATGAAAAGCGGGTTAGTATCGATCACCAGTAGTTCACCGTCGCGCGGAAGGCGATCAAGCACGGGCTGGCAGAAAGTGCCCACCCCCGGTCCATATTCGACGAACAATTTGCAGCGGTTCCAGTCGACAGGTGCCAGCATCGCATCAATCGTTACGCGCGACGACGGGATGATCGAACCCACCATGCGCGGCTGTTCGAGGAAACCGCGAAAGAAAACCCCTGCCGGTCCGAATGCCTGCATGATCTTCCGGCGCAGGCCGGTGCGGCGCTCGCGGGCCAGTTCATTACCATTCATCGTGTGATCTTGCCTTGTTTTATTCGATGATCCCTTTCGGGGTCGCATCCCATAATGGCCATTGCAAGGCCCAACTAGGTCTCAATCGGGTGCAGCAACACCCCAAATCATCAGAGAATGTCCTCAACTTTTTCCTTTGGACGGCACAGCCGGACACCCTTTTGCGTTTCAACGAGTGGTCGCTCAATCAGGATCGGTTCGGCGATCATCGCGTCAAGCACCGTGTCGCCATCCGCAGTATCCAGACCGCGCTCCGCTGCATCGGTGCCGCGCATACGAAGCCCTTCGGCCGGAGCCATTCCTGCATCTTTAAAAAGCTGCGCGAGCTTTTCGCGCGATGGCGGGCTCTTGAGATATTCGATCACCTCGACTTCCACCCCATCGCGCTCGTTCAGAATGGCAAGCGTATTGCGCGATGTGCCGCATTTCGGATTGTGCCAGATAGTCGCCTTCATATGCACTCCTTCAATTCAATCCCGTCCGACCAGGCTACTGTGCCTGATTGGATACACGCGCGGCCTAGCGCGCAACTATTTCCACGCCAAGCCAAGATTGACTGTTGTCAATGATAATCACTCGCAATAGAGACCGCGTTGCAAATCACTCGCAATAGCGATTCGACAATCAGGCTTACGAAGGAAATTCCCATTCGCACCACCGCCATCCGTATCGCCCTTCTGGGCAGCGCCACCGTTCTCAACTCTGTCGCTATGCCTGCTGTCGCCGTGCATGCAGAAGATGATCCGCAGCGCAAATATTTGCCAGGCGATATCGTAGTGACGGGCGAAAGAGACGGCTATGTCATCGATGACGGCAGCTCTGCAACCCGGACGCCGACGCCCATAATCGACGTTCCCCAGGCCATGACAGTGCTCACTGCAGACCAGATGGAAGATCAGGGCGTAACCCAGCTTGGCGAAGCGTTGCGATACGTTCCCGGAGTGACGCTGGAAACCGGTGAAGGCCACCGCGACGAAGTCTTCATTCGCGGTCAGGAAACCACTGCCGACTTTTATCTCGATGGCTTGCGCGATGACGCGCAATATTATCGCTCGCTCTATAATGTCGAGCGGGTGGAAATCCTAAAGGGTGCCAATGCGCTGATTTTCGGTCGGGGCGCAGGTGGCGGTGCGATCAATCGGGTCAGCAAAACCGCCGATTTCGATATGGCCGAATATGGCCTTGCCGCGCAGGTAGACAGCTTTGGCGCCTTCGCGTTGAGCGCGGACGCAAACCTTCCTGCCAATGACACGGTCGCATTCCGCATCAATGGCACTTATGAAGAATTTGCCAATGATCGCGATTTCTACGATGGTCGCTTCTTTGGCATCACCCCCACGATGACTGCCAAGCTTGGCCCCAATACGCAGCTTACCGGCAGCTATACCTATGATGACGACGAAAGGGTCGTCGACCGCGGCGTGCCAAGCCTGAATGGCCTGCCGCTGACCGGATATGACCAGACCTTATTTGGCGATCCCGATTACAATTTCAGCGACGTCGAAGTACATATCGCGCGGACCCGGCTAGACCATTCTTTCAGCGATGGCTGGAATCTGAACGCCAGCCTGCAATTTGCCGATTATGGAAAGTTTTACAGCAACATCGTCCCCACTGGCGGCGCGACGACCACCATGGTCAATCTTGCGGGATATCAAAGCGGCACTGACAGGCAGAACCTAATCGGCCAGGTCAACCTCGTCGGCCAGTTCGACACCGGAGCCATCGGCCACACCCTGCTGCTTGGCGCCGAGTTCACCTCCTCCGACACCGATTCGGTTCGCGATCGGGCTCTATTCAACAGTGGAGCGGACACCAGCGTCACCGTGGCGCTGGAGGATACCATCACCGTGCCCGCCTTCACTCTTGAGCCGCAGCGTGCCAGCACATCAGAATTGTCGACCTTCTCTGCCTATGCGCAGGAACAGCTGGACCTTGGCATCGTGCAATTGGTTGGCGGACTTCGCTATGATCGCTTCGATCTTGAAACCACCGATCTAGTCGCCAACTTCGATGGCACGCGGGTGGATGATCGCGTGTCTCCGCGCTTTGGCCTTATCGTGAAGCCGCAGGAAAACCTGTCAGTCTATGCCAGCTATGCCGAAACTTTCCTGCCTTCTGCCGGCAATCAATTCACCGTGCTCAGCCAGCAGGATGAGGCGCTGGAACCTGAATTGTTTGAAAATATTGAACTGGGCGTCAAATGGGCTCCGCATCGCGATCTGCTGCTGACCGGCGCGATCTTCCGCCTGACCCGATCCAACACGCCATCGGTTGATCCCGTCACCTTGCTGACAACGCTGGCAGGTGAAAGCACAGTCGAAGGGTTCGAACTGGGTCTTGTGGGTGAACCGGTGGAAGGTCTTTCTGTCAGCCTTGGATACAGCTATCTCGACGGTGAGATTTCCGAAAGTGCCGATGCCAGCGATATCGGCACCGTGCTCCAGCAGGTGCCGGAACACCAGATCACTGCCTGGGCGCGTTATGATGTGACGGAACGCCTTGGTTTTGGCGGCGGGCTTGTCCATCTTTCCGATCAATTTGCCAGCAATAGCAACGCCGTTGTCCTGCCCGCGCATACACGCGTGGATGCTGCGATCTTCTTTGAAGCGACAGACCAGCTTTCGCTGCAACTGAACGTCGAGAACCTGCTAGACGAGGATTACTACGCCTCTGCCCATGGGGATAATAACATTCAGCCCGGCTCCCCGCTCAGTGCTTCACTGGGCGCGCGGTTAAGGTTCTGAAGTCTCCGTAGCGCTGGAGGGGTCATCTCCTCCCATCCCCTCCGGCCCCCGCATCGCGGGAACGGATTGGGCCGCGTCTGCCGGGTCAATACCCGGTACAGGCGCGGCGCTAATAGTTTCTCGCCGTCGCGTAACGCGTCCGGCACGCTGGATTGCCTCCACCAGCCGCGGATAGACGCCGCAACGGCACAGGTTTGGCACCGCCTCACGGATATCCTGTTCGCTGGGATCGGGGTTGCGCCGGATCAGCGCAGCGGCGGCAATCGCGATACCCGGCGTGCAGAAACCGCATTGGATCGCCTGCTCCGCCACCAACGCCTGTTGGACCGGGTGTGAACGATCCGGGCTCAATCCTTCGATCGTGGTGACGAAGCGACCTTCCGCCTCTGCAATGGTGACAAGGCACGAACGCAGCGCCTCCCCGTCCACCAGCACCATGCATGCGCCACAATCGCCAACTCCGCAGCCATATTTGGTGCCGGTCAGATTCGACGCATCGCGCAACGCATGGAGCAGCGGGGTTTCGGGATGCATGTCGAACTGCACCGGCCGTCCGTTCACAGTCATTGCGGGCATCTTGTCATCCATTATTTGCGCCAGCGTGCATTTGGCCTGCCTGTCTTGCGCAATGGTTAGGCAATGTCGAGCCTTGTCGGCCCGGGCCGTTGCCATGTGCGACAAAGCGCAGCCACGCAAGGAGTTGATCGTTCGCGACGCTCGTCCTACTGCGCTGCCTGCGGCCATCCAGGTCGCCCGCAAGGGAAGCCCATGGCCGCATCTACCCCACTACCGCCTGCCGAAGCAGAGCCCGGTCAGGGCGGTTCTGCCAATAAGCGGCAGGCCAAGCTGGCCCATGGATCCATAACCGGACATCTCCTGCGGCAAACCGCCCCTGCGATCGTGGGCGTGGCAGCGATCATGTCTGTCGGCATTATCGATGCGTATTTCATCGGTCAGCTGGGCAAGGCCGAACTGGCGGCAGTCGCTTTCATTTTCCCGGTAATCACCGCGCTGCAAAGCCTTGGCGTCGGGGTCATGGTCGGGATCAATTCGGTAGTCAGCCGTGCATTGGGCGAAGGTGATCATGATCGTGCGCTGGCGCGCGCCAATCTCGGCATGATACTGGGTATGGTGACGGGCATTTTGCTTGGCCTGCTTCTTTTCGCGGTGCGCCAGCCATTGTTCCGCCTGATGCAGGCCGATGCGCAGGTTCTCCCGCTGATCGACGAATATATGGCACCCTATGCTCTCGGCTTTCCGCTGATGATGGCCATGATGGCCATGAATGGCGTGCTGCGCGGGCAAGGGGCGGCAAAAAGCCATACGGCCGTGCTGGTCACCTATTCAGCGGCAAATTGGATGCTCGATCCGCTCTTGATCACCGGCGCATTCGGCATGAAGGGATTTGGCGTTGCTGGCGCAGCCTATGCCACGATCGGCGGCTGGGCGATCGCGATCGTCTTGGCATTCTGGTTGCTTGGTCGGCACACGCTGCCCTTTTCGCCAGCGGCGATGAAGGGCTGCAACTGGCGGCGCCAACTTGCCGCCATATCGCGTGTGGCCGGGCCTGCTGCCTTTACGAATTCGATCAATCCGGCGGGCCTCGCCATCCTCACATCACTGCTTGCAGTCGAAGGTCAGGCTGCGGTTGCAGGTTTTGGCGCAGGGGGCCGGCTGCAAAGTTTTGCCGTAGTGCCATTGCTCGCCCTGTCAGGGTCAATCGGCTCCATCGTCGGACAAAATTGGGGCGCAATGCAATATGACCGCGCCCGCGCTGCACTGATGCAGGCCGCCTTATTCAGCATCGGCTATGGGGCGGCGGCAGCGCTGGTTCTCTATTTGGCGCGCGGATGGTTTGCAGAACTGTTCAGCGATGATCCGCAAGTGCTGTCGGCGACCACGCAATATCTCGCCATATCGGTCTGGGGCTATGCCGGATATGGCATGCTTGTGGTGGTCAATGGCGCACTCAACGCGATTGACCGCGCAGCAAATGCGCTGGCCCTGTCTATATGCCGCGTTCTGCTGGTGATGGTGCCTGTGGCCTGGCTGGCGCGCGATGCGCTGGGCACGCAGGCGATCTATATTGGTGAAGTGAGTGCTAATCTACTGGGTGGAGTGTCTGCCGCTGCGATTGCCTGGTGGGTGCTGTGGCGGCGACCCGATGCCACCGCCCACAGCTGATCCAAAAGCTTAGTCGAGCGGACGGCTCGATCCAAAAAACAATGCCTGGCTGATTGCCGCACGCACGGTATTTTCGTGGAACGGCTTGGTAATCAGATAGGTCGGTTCCGGGCGATCGCCCGTCAGCAGACGCTCTGGGTAAGCGGTGATGAAGATTACCGGCACCGAATCTATCGCGAGGATATCTTCCACCGCATCCAGCCCTGAAGAACCATCTGCAAGCTGAATATCGGCCAGAACGAGGCCGGGACGATTGTCCGCCACCACTTCCTGTGCCTGCGTGCGTGTTGCCGCTGTTCCGCAGATATCATGGCCAAGCGACCGTACAAGGTCTTCCAGTTGCATCGAAATCAGCGGCTCATCCTCGATGATGAGAACGCTGGTGGTGGTCTCACGCTCGATCTCGGCGACGGCTTCGCGCACCAGAGATTCTACTGCGTCTTCGTCCACACCCATGATCTCAGCCGATTGTTCGGGCGTGAAATCCTCAACCGTGGTCAGCAGCAGAGCCTGACGGTTGAGGGGCGTAATACGCTTTAGCTGGTCCTGCGCTGCAACTTCGTGCGGCGCGCCTTCGGAATCGCCCTCGGCAACTTCCATATAGGCGCTGGACCAGACCTTGTTGAATGCGCGATAGAGCGGCACACGGCCTTCGCGCAAAGAATTTGCCAATTCGTCATCGGCGAGCGCTGCTTCCAGGGTAGCCTGGACAAATGTGTCACCGGTTGATTGTGAACCCGTCAACGCGCGCGCATAGCGACGCAGAAACGGAAGATGTGCGGCTACTTCAGCCCCTATGGTCATGATTGCCCTTCCCGGATTGATCGTTGCACCTGAACGCCTTGCCCGCCTGTCGGTTCCAGTCAACCCGTACAGTTCCGCAACTTCGCCGCAATTTTCTTCTTCGCCACTGCATTTGCCCCATAAAATGAAAAAAATGCACTGATTTGCAATCATTCGGGAACCGGCATTTTGCACAAGCATTTAGCCTATATCGCCGCCACCCCCCCTCCCGTCCAAATGGCAGGTGATACGATCCCAAAGGCCTTCACTCACAAGAGTGGAGGCCTTTTTTTGGCCAGCGTCAGATAATGACAGGCAATTGCAGACAGCCCGGCTGCTGGATCTCCAATCCGATCAATCCTGCAGGGCGGAATCAGCCCAGAAAGCGGGAGAAGAGGCCGCGCTTGCGACCCGCTGACAATTCAGCGACGAGGGCCTGGGGATCATAGGGCTTTTCGAAAATCGGCCCCATTTCCGCTATGGCAGGCGGGATGTCCTGCGGTGAGCCGGTAGAAAATGCGATACGCGGCGGGGTTGGCCCAAGCATGGTGACGACCTCCGCAATGGCCCAGCCATCATTGCGATCCGCCAGATGAACATCGAGAACAATGGCATCGGGTCGGGCATCGTCCAGTGCCTTTACCGTTGCCTGCATCGTCGCGCAGATCACGACTTCACTGGCACCGGCTTGCAGGAAGGCGTCCTCCAGCATCATGGCCAGAACAGGATCATCCTCAACCAGCAAAACCCGGCCGAGCTTCTTGCCCGTCACATTCGGGTCCTGCTTGGCTTTGGCCGATTTCACGAAAACCCTTCCGGACACATCAGTTGCGCCTCCCGCATTAAAGCCATGTCTTATGCACGGGTTCCAGAGACAGGAAAAGCACAGTCACAATTCCTTGCGATAAATGCGATATTCGCGGTTGATCCTGGAATTGATGGCATCGGCAATGGCCACCATGCCCTGATTATCTTCCAGCACCCAGCCGATTTCAGCGCGAACACCGGCATGCTGTGTTGCAGCTTCGCGGCGGATATATTCGATCATCATGAAAGCCAGCTGGCTGGCCAGGCGCGTGTTCTGGTATTTCGAAACGACACCCATCAAGGGAACGCGAAAATTCTCCGACCGCGGGTTACGCAGCCACCACAATAGCTTGGCCCAGTTGAATGGAAACAGCTTACCGCCATAATTGCGCAGCTTGAGGTTGATATCGGGCCAGGCGAGCATAAAGGCGGCGGGTTCACCATCGACTTCTGCGATCATATTGGTGCCTTCCAGCGTCAGCGGCTTCAGCTTCTTGGCCCCATAGGCTTTTTCCGTTTCGGTAAAGGGCACGAAACCCCAGTTCCTGGACCAGGCATCGTTGAGGATATCGATACAAATCGCGGCCTCTTCATCAAAGCGGGACTTGTCGACTTTTCGCACCTTGATCCGCTTGCTGCGTTCTCCCGATGCGACGATGCGATCAACGATCGGGGGGAATCCCTCCTTCACGTGATGCAGATCATAAGTGTACAATTTCTTGGCCGTGACATAGCCCTGCGCTTCGACCCAACCTTCATAGGCCGCGTTATCATGTCCCATCAGCAGCATGGGTTGGTGATCGTGGCCTTTCACCAACAGGCCCGGCTCTTCCCACATCGACAGGCTGATTGGCGCGAGCACATGGGTCATGCCCTGTTCGCGCAGCCAGTCTTCGGCGCGGGCGATCAGCGAAGCAGCAATGGCTTCATCCTCGGCCTCGAACAATCCCCAATTGCCCGTTCCGGGCCCCATGCCCTGCTCAGGCGGCTGCGCCAGCGCCAGTTCATCATAATGGGCCGATATTCGCCCCACGACCTTTCCACCACGACGGGCGAGGAACAATTGCACCCTGGCATGTTGGTGGAACGGGTTTTTTCCCGGGGTGAGCAGTTCCACCATGTCGGCGCGCAAAGGAGGCACCCAGTTGGGATCATTTGCGTTCAATCGATAAGCGCAATCGATAAATGCATTAAGGTCGCCCTTGCCCGAAACGGGGGCGATATCTATTTCTCCTGCCACAGACCCTGCCTTCTTGTTCATGTATGAGACGCACTGCTTGTGCTTTAGGCGGGATGTCAAGCGGGCCCGAAATGCTATAGGGCCAAAATCGCATGGCTTTGATTGCCATTCACGGCGCTTCGCCATGCCCAGATGTTCGAGAGATATATCGCAATGAATGCGACAACACTTCCCGAGAATGCCAGTACCGGCCTCGCCGCCGGCGGTAGACGCGTGCATGCGCAAATCCCTGATGACAAAGCAATGTTGCGCGCTGCCGTGGAATTGACCCGCGACATTACAGAGGCACGTGCCGCAATTTACTGGCCGGACATGATTGCCAGCGCGCTGATCGGATATGCCGCGCTGGCGGGTGCGATCCTTCTGCAACCTGTGTGGTTGTCCGTTCTTAGCGGTGTGGTTTCCGTTTTCGCCCTGTATCGCGCCTTGCTGTTCATTCACGAAATAAGCCATTTGCACCGTGATGCCCTGCCCGGCTTCCGCACAGCGTGGAACCTGCTTGTTGGAATTCCGCTGCTAACCCCCAGCCTGATGTATGAACAGGTGCACACGCTGCATCATGCCCGCACCAAATATGGCACGGTGGAAGACCCTGAATATATGCCCCTGGCACTGATGAAGCCGTGGAGCCTGCCTGTGTTCGTGCTGGTCGCAGCGCTCGCACCGCCTGCTCTGCTGATCCGCTGGGGTGTGCTTGCGCCGTTGGGCCTGATCATCCCGCCATTGCGGCGCTTTGCGTGGGAGCGGCTTTCATCACTCTCGATCAATCCGGAATTCCGCCGCAAGCCAGTTGGCAAAAAGGAACGACGCTGGTTCCTGTTCCAGCAGGTCGGGGCGAGTGTCTGGGCGTTGTTCGCCATGTCCACGCCATTCTGGCTGGGCTGGAAGCCATTGCTCGTCGCCATGATCATCACTGCCGCTGTCGCCGTTTTCAATCAATTGCGTACGCTTGTCGCACATCTGTGGGAAAATGACGGAGAGGCGATGACGGTCACCGCGCAATATCTCGACAGTGTCAATGTGCCGCGTTTTGCTGCGGGGATCTGGGCTCCGGTGGGCCTGCGCTACCACGCCCTGCACCATCTTATCCCGTCAATGCCTTACCATTCGCTCCATAAAGCGCATAAACGCATAGCAACGCACCTTGCTGTGGGATCGACTTTCCACCAGTCCAGCCATCCGGGCATGTGGCCACTGGTTGCACGGATCGCCAAAAGCACGATGGGGCGGCGACCGGCAGACTGAATGCCATGAGGCGCGTTTACCGCGCCTCTTGCAAATACAGCGCACAAGAAAAAGGGGCCTCGCAATGATGCAAAAGGCCCCTTCCCTTACCAGACGTCTACGGAACGCACGATCTAGTCTGTCTCGACTTCCAGCGAAGGATTGTCGGAAATATCGGCATTGATCGAAGTACTGCCGTCATTGATATCTGCGGAAACGCCATCTTCACTGATGGACACGCTGTCTCGATCATTTTCGTTTTCATCGACAACAACTGGCTCGCTTGCCGAGGGAAGCGTGGTGTTTTCCTCTGCAGTCATCACCTCACCATCAGTTTCGTCAACTGCGGCATCACTGCAAGCAGCAAGGGAAAGCGCGGCTGTTGCGGCCAAAGTGGCAATAACCTGTTTCATGGTCAAAACTCCTTAGTGGACTCGGACCAGAACGGGGAGCCGACAGTGGCGTTCCCGAAAAAAGGCAGAAATATGGCAATCACGGCGAAAACGCCTATTCCTCTGTCCTGACAAGAACGGTTTCGCCCAGCAGCAGGAACAGGAAAAACGGCGCCCATGCCGCCAGTAGCGGCGGATAGCCGCCAAAACTGCCCAATGCGAGTGCGGCATTATCGACCACGAAATAGGCAAATCCCAGTGCCATGCCAATGACTGCACGGATGAACAGATTGCCTGAACGCGCGAGGCCAAAGCCCGCCACCGCGCCAAGCAGCGGCATAAGCATCGCGGACAGCGGACCGGAAATCTTGTGCCACCATTTGGCTTCAAGTTCGCTGGTCCGGCGGCCTGCCGTTTTCAGCGCGTCAATACTGCGCGATAGCTGCGGCAGTGTTTCTGCATCGGGATCGACGCGGCCCAATTCCACCTGTTCCAGTTCTATGCCGGGGGCGATCACCAACTCATCCACCTGCGATGTTTGCGTGGTGGCGACGGAAAAAACAGTGGCATCCTCGATTTTCCACCCCGGTGCCGCATATCTTGCCAAATCCGCGCTCATCTGGCGCACGATCATGCCATTATCGTCCCGTTCGTAGAAGGTGACCTTGCGAAATACGGTGTTCGTGCCGGTGCCGCCTGCGCTGGCTGCCATCAGCACATTATTGCCATCGGCGTAAAAGACATTGCCGCGCCCGGCGGGATCATCGGGAATGGTGGCGTAATCGACCGCCTGCCACGCCTTTAACGAAGTGGTCGCCCGCGTCACCACGCGTTCATTAAATGCGAAGGAAATGCCGGAAACCAGGAACCCCATGAGCAATAGCGGCGCAAGGATCTGGTGAGCCGAAAGCCCCGCGGCCTTCATCGCGATCACTTCGGAATTCTGGTTCAGGCCAGCCAGCGTGATAATTGTTGCAAGCAGCACGGAATAAGGGAGGAAACGCGCAATGAGCTGGGGAACGCGCAATGCCACATATTTCAGCAGCTCCGGTTCTCCATTGCCTTCCACTGCGAGGATATTGCCCGTCTCGCCCAGCAGGTCGAGCATCATCAGCACCAGCACCAGCATGGCCATCACGGCGACAATGCGCAGGATGAACATTTTCGCGAGGTAGATTGTAAGCCGCCGCGAGGGGAAGAAATCAAACGACACCCGGTGTCTCCTGAAGGGGCGCGTCGGATGAATCGTCCAGATCGCCAAATTCGCGTTCGGGCACGACTCCCTTCAGTCTTCGCCGCCCAAAAATCTTTCTGAGTTGGCGGCCAACCTTTGCATAGAAGCTTTCAAGGAAGCCAATTGCCTGCCCGCCGGGAACGAATGCAACCTGATAATACATCCACCCGATCATCGCGAATAACACCGCAAACGGTCCCCAAAGCGCCAGAAAGGGGTCAAGCTGGCCAATCGCGGCGACTTCCGCACCATATTGATTGACCTTGTGATAGGCGACGACAATGACGATGGAGAGAAACACGCCCAGCGCGCTGGTCGATCTCTTGGGCGGAATGGCCAATGCCACCGCCAATAACGGCAGCATGATCATCATCATCACTTCGACCATGCGGTAATTGAAATTGGCGAGGCTGCCTGCCCGCTCCTGCGCGGTGCTCTCTTGGCTCCACCCGATTTCGAGCAATTCGGGCAGCACATATTCGCGCTCGTCCTCTCCGCGGTCGCGGAACTGTTCCAGCGCGGGCAGATCGATCGGCAGGTCGTGCTGGCTGAAGCTGAGGACGCGCGGCGAACCATTGGGGACTTCGTGGACAATCGTCCCATCATTCAATCGCAGAACAATCGTGTTGCGGTTTTCACGATTGGCAAGGAAGCGGCCTTCCCGCGCAGTGATGGACAGCACCTGGCCCTTGTCATCTGCAAGCCGTGCAAAGATGCCCATGAGCTGGCGCCCGTCATCCCGGCTGCCCTCAATCCGCAGAGCCATGCGGTCTTCGATCGTATTGAATTCGCCTACCTTTATGGAAGCGCCAAGTGCGCCTGAACGAAGTTCAAACTCCATTTCCTCATAGGCGAAGCGCGATTGCGGCTGGATATAACCGACAATTGCAAAATTCAGCGCCATAAGGGCAAATGTGATGAGATAGGGAACGCGAAGCAGGCGGGTATAAGACCAGCCGACTGCGCGCATCACGTCCAGCTCACTCGAAATGGCGAGCTTGCGAAAGGCGAAAAGCACCCCCAGCATCAGACCCAGCGGGATGGCCAGACCGGCATATTCGGGGATGAGATTGACCAGCATTTCAAAGACGACGCCAATCGGTCCGCCTTCTGTGCTGACAAATTCGAACAGGCGCAGCATTTTTTCAAGGATCAGCAAACTTGCCGCAAGCACAAACACGCCAATCATCGGCACAATGACGAGCCGGAAGATATAGCGATCCGTGGCGGTGATGAAGCGTGACAAGAAAGCGGTTCTTTGCTGCTAGGACGAAATGCTGCCGTAACAGGGCCTAGCCGCAAATCCAGCCCCGGTCAGCCCCGCCTGTGATCTCTTATGGCCGGTCTCAGACCTTTTCCAGCGTGCATTGCAGCGGATGCTGGTTTTCTCGGGCGAAATCCATCACCTGGTTCACCTTAGTTTCGGCCACTTCATAGGGAAAGATCCCGCAAACGCCGACACCGCGCTGATGGACATGCAGCATGACCTGCGTCGCCTGCTCCAGATCCATTCGGAAAAACCGCTTGAGGACGAGCACGACAAATTCCATCGGCGTGTAATCGTCATTCATCATCAGCACCTTGTACTGGCTGGGCTTTTTCGGCTTTGCCCGGGTCTTGGTGGCAAGTCCTACCTGGCCATCGCCTTCCCCGTCACCTTTGCCGCCCTTGTCGTCACCGCCATCGCCATCATCGCCAGCACAACGCCAGGCCGGTGTGGTCATGGCCCAAGGGGCAAGAGAATCGGGAGTGTCAAAAATTATCATGGCAGGGGGCAAATATCGTATCGGGCGGGAAAGCTGCAAGGGGTGGATGAAGCAAAAGCTATAATCTGCGCAGAATAAGGGATCGGTCAATGCCGAACCTCGACACAGGCGCTTGATCCGAATGACGTCAATAACCCCCACAAACGCAACAGGCCGGACAGCTTGCGCTGCCCGGCCCGATCGTTCCTGACTGCCGAGAGGAGAGAGAGGCAGTCCGGATCGCGAAGTGAATTAAGCGACCTTGGAAAGCTTTTCTGCGGCAACGTTCATACGGCCCGAAATCGGAGCCATGACGTCGTTGGTCATCTTCATTGCAGCATCGGTGTTCTTCGAAGTAACCGCTATCATCGCATCGAAATTGCGACGCAGGATCTTGCCTTGAAGCTGGAACAGGTCGGTCGGGCTCGTGACCGAAGCCATCTCCTTGAGATCAGTAGTAACAGTTTCATAAGCCGACTTTGCCTCGTCAGCATAGGACTGACCGAGGGTCTGCACGCCTTCAGCGAAAAGCTTGCCGCTTTCGACGACAGCTTCAACATTGCCTTTGGCGAATTCGTTGGCTTCGGTCATTGCCGAAGTGCTCTTTTCATAAGCGGACTGAGCGCGCTCCTGAAGTTCCTTGACGGCGCCGTTCATCGTGTCGGTGACGGCAGCGGTGTAATCAGTGTTCTTGGTAGCCATGATCATTTCCTTAAGCTGGGTAACTGAGGGTACGGGTTTTGCCACCGCGGCCTTCGCGACTGGCTTGGTAGCGGATTTCTCGGCAACCGCGTTTTTGGGAGCGGATACCTTCTTGACCGGAGCCTTCTTGGTCACTGCCTTCTTGGTCACTGCCTTCTTGGCCGGAAGCTTCTTGGCAGTTGTTTTCTTGGGCGCAGACTTTTTTACCGGCGTCTTGGCAGTAGCTGGAGCGACCTCGGCAGCTGGAACCACCTCAGGCGCGGTCTTAGCAACGGGCATTTTTATCGGCGCAGACTTGGTGGCAGGAGCAGCTTGGGTTTTTGCAGACGAAATCTCAGCAGCGTCAGCCTTCAGCGACGCGTCGAGATTTTTGTCCTTGGCAGGAGTTTCCGCAGATGCATCGGCGTAAGCCTTCTCAGCGGTGTCAGCACTCTTGTCAGGAGACGCGTTTTTCGACTCGGCCATGTTTCCTCGCTTTCGCAGCCGCACAATGCGACTCTTGTTGCAGTGCACAATATATGTTTGCCCAACTGCGTGTCAAGGAAAAATGGTGCACCGCACAATAAAGCGCAATGTCTTGAAATCCAATGGGTCGCTTGAGTCAGCGCATCTTGACGTAACGGCCAGGAGCATCTTCGATTGCCGGGTTGACCTTGCTCCCGGGCTTGCGTCGGCCTGTGGCCTTTACCCGCGATGAGTCATGCCCCTTGATCCAGTCGATCCAGTCCGGCCACCAGCTTCCGGGGAGTTCAGTTGCGCCTTCGATGAAAGCATCAAGCGATGCTGATTTGCCATCGTTGATCCAATATTGATATTTATTCGCCTCGGGAGGGTTGATCACTCCGGCGATATGCCCGCTCCCGGCAAGAACAAACCGGTTTGGGCCGGAAAAGTGATCCATTATCCGCCACACGCTTTCTGGCGGGGCGATATGGTCTTCCTTTCCTGCCTGGATGTAGCAGGGGGTTTTGACCTGCGTCAGATCAATCGGCGTACCGTCAACCGAAAGCGCATCTGGCTGCACCATCAGATTATCACGATAGAGATCGCGCAAATAGGCCGCATGCCATTTGGCCGGCAGATTGGTGACGTCGCCATTCCAGAACAACAGATCGAAGGCCGGATAGTCTTCACCCAGCAGATAGTGGTTCACCACATAGTTCCAGATCAGGTCCGATCCGCGAAGCATATTGAATGTCGCCGCAAGATATCTTCCATCGAGATACCCGCCTTTGGACGCCTGCCGGATCATCTCCAGCTTTCCGTCATCGACCATCAGCTGCAGATCACCCGCGTGCTGGAAATCGACCTGCGCTGTAAAGAAGGTTGCGCTCGCGACCTTGTCCGACTCGTCGCGCCGGGCAAGTACGGCCAGCGTGCCCGCCAAGGTCGTGCCGGCAACACAATAGCCGACAGTGTGCACACGCGGCACCTTCAGCCGGTCGCGCACCACCTCGATTATCTCCATCTGTGCAGCAAAGTAATCATCCCAATCGATATGGGCCAGGCTTTCGTCCGCGCTGCGCCAGCTCACCATGATGACCGTAAGACCTTGCGCCACAGCCCAGCGGACGAAGCTCTTCCTCTCGTTCAGATCGAGAATATAGAAGCGATTGATCCACGGCGGGAAAATGATCAGCGGCGTGGCAAGCACCTCATCGGTAGTAGGCGAATACTGGATGAGCTGGAACAATTCGGCTTCGTAGATGACCTTGCCCGGCGTGGTAGCGATATTCTCTCCCACCTTGAACTTGCTGGTATCGGTGTGGGTTAATTGCCCGTTTTTCAAATCCGTCGTCAGGCGGTCGAGCCCACAAACGATATTCTCTCCGCCGGTTTCCAACGTCCGTTCCAGCACGACAGGATTCATCAGGGGGAAATTGGCCGGGCTCATCGCGTCGAGGATATTATTGGTTGCAAACCGCAGATTTCTGCGATCCTCGTCAGAGAGGCCGTCTGCTGTATCCACACTGTCACGCAGTCTTTCTGCAAACAACAAATAGGTCTGGTGGATCAGGGCGAATACGGGCTGTTCACGCCACGCCTTGTCGGCAAAACGGCGATCGCGGCGTGGCAATTGCGGATCGGCTTCATTGCCGCCCTCATCCGTGCCCGCAGCGGAGCCGTATTGCGACAGCACTTCTTGCCAGAGTTCGCAGCCATCGGCCCATAATTTCTGTTGCTGCTGGGGATCGAGCATAGGCATGGTCGCTGACCACTGTCGCATTGATTCCATCCAGCTTGATGGATCTGTCAGCAACGGGGCAGGACGTTCTTGTTGCGGGAGGCAGAATTGGAGCCAGCTCTTGTGAAACTCCATCATGGCAGCGCCCATCTCGTCAATCGCGCTACGATCGGGCACGGCATCGTGCGCGTCGGGTGCGATCGTCTGCATCATCTGACGAGCAGCTTCTCCCTGGATACGCAGCATTTCGGTAAAGATGTCTGCCGCATCATCACCCCTATCAGTGCCTTTGGTCATGGCTTCTCTCTCAAATTCTCACGCATCATTGCTTTTGGTATAGCGCAGTCTGGCGCGATTGGGAGACAGTGCGTCTATTTGCTGCGATAGGTTTGAAAGCTCTGCTTCGCGTTGCGCTGTTTCCCACTTTGCGCCATCTATGCAGCGCATAACCAGACCGCCCCTGCAAGAAGGATCTCATGGATAACGAATTCTACCGCATCAAACGCCTGCCGCCCTACGTCATCGCTGAAGTCAACGCGATGCGAGCGGCCGCGCGAGCGGAAGGGCGGGACATCATCGATCTTGGCATGGGCAATCCGGACCAGCCCCCTCCGCAGCATGTGATCGACAAATTGTGCGAAGTGGCCAGGAAGCCCGATGCGCACGGCTATTCGCAATCCAAAGGCATACCCGGCCTGCGCAAGGCCCAGGCCGATTATTACGAACGGCGCTTCGGCGTTGATCTTGATCCTGAAAACGAAGTGATCGTTACCCTTGGATCGAAGGAAGGGCTGGCAAGCCTTGCCACGGCAATCACCGCGCCCGGCGATACGATACTTGCGCCCAACCCCTCCTATCCAATCCACACCTTCGGTTTCATTATTGCCGGCGCCTCAATCCGCTCGGTTCCGACCACGCCGGACGAAAATTATTGGAAGGCGCTGGAGCAGGCAGTAACGTTCACCGTACCGCGCCCTACTGTGCTGGTGGTGAATTTCCCGTCTAATCCGACCGCCGAAACCGTCGATCTCGACTTTTACGAGCAGCTGGTGGACTGGGCCAAATTCCACGAAGTGTGGATCCTTTCCGACCTTGCCTATTCGGAACTCTATTATGACGGCAAGCCGACCCCATCGATCCTTCAAGCGAAGGGTGCGAAGGATGTCGCAATCGAATTCACCAGCCTTTCCAAGACCTTTGGCATGGCTGGCTGGCGCATGGGATTTGCTGTGGGGAACCGCACGCTGATATCCGCCTTGACCCGCGTGAAGAGCTATATCGATTATGGCGCCTTCACGCCGATTCAGGCAGCGGGATGTGCCGCGCTCAACGGGCCGCAGGATTATGTCGAGCAGAACCGCAAGATGTATCACAAGCGCCGCGATGTCATGGTGGAAGCGTTTGGCCGTGCCGGTTGGGATATTCCTCCACCTGCTGCCAGCATGTTCGCATGGGCACCCTTGCCCCCGGCTCTCAAGGACATGGGCAGCCTTGAATTTTCAAAGCAATTGCTGACGCAGGCGGAAGTCGCCGTGGCACCGGGTGTCGGCTATGGCGAAGATGGGGAGGGATATGTGCGCATCGCCATGGTGGAAAACGAACAGCGCCTTCGCCAGGCTGCCCGCAATGTGAAGCGGTATCTGCAAAGCAAGGGCATTAATACGTCCGGAGCGTAAAGGGTCAGGCGGCAGGGGCAAATCGTGCCTTGCGCCAAGTCTCCCAAAAGCCCCAATAGCCTAGCGTGCAATCATCGCGTTAAACTTGTCGAACACAGTTTCATGCAGTGGCTGCTCAAACACTATGCCTGCGCGGCCATCTTCCAACCACACCAGCTCACCCGGCTGTGCGGAAAGTCCCGGCAAGGTTAGCAATACCCGTTCACCAATCTGTGTCGACCAACCGCGCGCCTCGACCATTGCCCCGCCGATCGACAGATCCAGAACCTCAAGCTCCGCGCTCATGCCCCTGCGCGAGCGACATTTCATCCGCAGCTTGGATTCTTGTCGAAGTGCGGATGACACCATCTGGCAGACCTTTTTTCGTGGGAAGTATGGCGCAAGCCTAGCCCGCAGTTGGTTTACTTGGCGCTCTCAGACAAGGTTAAATTATGTCGGCCTTTTAGGGTGAATCAAAATCAACCTTTGGCTTTGGAAACCATGTGAGAGAGCGCAAGTAGCACGCCAAATGCCCAATCGACCTGAAAAGCAGGATTGCACAAGCTACAAAATCTGCTAGTGCGTCGCCTCCCACGATTTTCCGCGGGCTCGGCCCGATGGCGGAGTGGTTACGCAGAGGACTGCAAATCCTTGCACGCCGGTTCGATTCCGGCTCGGGCCTCCACACAGTTTTTCTCTATATATCAATCAGATATAATCAGGAAAGCTAGTGCCAGCGTCGTGGAGAGACCTTTTCGCACAGTCTCAACCGCTTGTTCCAGTCGCTTCGCCAATGCCGCCCGCACGCCAGTTCAAACTTCACACACTGTTTTTCACGCGATTGGCGTCGCCGGACCGGTGGAAAGGCCTGGTTGGATCCGGTGGCTAGCGGTTATGCGTCGCTCAAACGGTTTGGCGTAGACCGTTGAAACAGCGATATGGTCCGCCCGCGCACCCTCCGGCGTAAGAGTGACGATCGCGTAACCCTTATTGTCCTGATCACAGAAAGCGACTTCTTCATTCGCCGCGGCGAGCAATTGGCCGAGACCTGGCAAGATCGAACCGAAAGATGGGCTTGAGATGGCAGTGCATCCGACCTCCACGCCTACAGTATGACCGGCGGTGTCACGCAGATTATTGGTCCATGCTGCATGGCTGTCACCCGACAGCACGATCGGCCGCGAACCGGCACGGATGAAAGTATTGAATAGCCGTTCTCGTGCATGGGGATAACCGTCCCAACTGTCGAGATTGAACGGCACGCCAGCACGGTATCCCGCCAGCGCCTGATCGATCTGGGTGCGGTATTGAAGCGGGATTGCGCTGCGCATCGCGGCGAACTGATCGGCTCCAAGCATCACCTCAAGATCCGGTCCGGCGACCTTTGCCATCACCACTTGATTGCCGAGGATTTGCCACGGTTTGCCAGCTGCAACAGAAGCGGCAAGCACTCCCTCAAGCCAAGCCCGTTGCGGTTCGCCAAGCAATTCACGTTCTGGTTGATTACGTTCCGCCAGCAGCGCTGCGATAGCCTCCTGCGGAGGCACCTCGCCCTTGGGCGCGACCTGTTTGCTGCGGGCCAGCAACCGCGTTTCGACCATAGCCAAAGTGGCAAGATCGCCGAATTCGAAGCTGCGGAAGATAGCTTCCTGTGCGCGGAACTGTGCGGGATCACGGATTGGCATCCATTCAAAATAGGCCTGCATCGCCACTGCCTTGCGTGCGGCCCAATCCCCATCTTCAGCTGGTTGGTGGTTTTCCGCTCCACCAATCCAGCTGTCATTTGCAGTTTCATGATCATCCCACACGCAAATGAACGCGGCGCGGGCGTGCGCTGCCTGTAAGTCCGGATCTGACTTTACCTGAGCGTGGCGGCGCCGGTAATCGGCAAGCGAGATAATTTCGTGTGGCGGATCAGGCTGCCGGCCAAGCTGCTGGCCGATTTCCGCACCATAACCGGTTGCCCCATATTCATAAATATAATCGCCAAGGTGCACCACGGCATCGATCCGGTCCTGCTGTGCAAGATCGGCATAGGCGTTGAAAAGGCCGCCAGCGTATAATTGGCAGGAGACGACTGCAAGCACCACATCCCGCACTGCGCCAACCGGCAAAGTGCGGAACTGGCCGCGGGGTGAACTTATTTCCCCCGGACCCTCAAACCAATAATGGTAAGTGCGCCCCGGGGCGAGGCCTGAGACTTCAACCTTGGCTGTATGGTCAGCCGATGCCCGTGCTGTGATCTCACCGTTCGCCAATGGCTGGGCGTCAGGGGCAGTGGCGACATACCATTGCAAAGCAATGTCACCGACAACATCGTCTTCTGGCGTAGCGCGGGTCCAGATAACCGCTCCATCAGCAGCGGGATCGCCACTGGCAACGCCGTGGGCAAAGCTTATCTTGGCAGGCGCTGGCTGGGCCAGTGCTACTGATGGAAAGGCCAGCGCGCTGCCCGATCCGAGCAAAGCCAAAATTCCACGGCGGTTGATAGTCATCATCGTTTCTCCGTGCATAACCCGTTCAAAACAATCGTGCAGTCAGCTGAATGCCGTAAAAGCGCGGTTCGGCGGGAATGAAGGTGGGTACACCGAAGCTGCCGCCCGTATTACCCGCATCGAGCAGATAATCCTTATTGCTAGCATTGCGGATGAATGCGGCAATTTCGAACTGCTCATCCGCTAGGCTGATACCTGCCCGCGCGTTGATTAGCGTAACCGCTTCCTGCACTGTTACTGGGTTGTTAGGCACTTCGAAGAAAATGCTGCTGCGATGGGTTACCGTCGGTGTGGCGAACAAGCGCATGCCATCGCCCAGATCGGTATCAACGGTGAAACCGGCGGCAGCCTGAAATTCTGGCTGCAAGCGGAACCGCGCCCCGGAGAATGCCGTAGTCAATGCGGTATCCTCGTCGATCTTCGCATCAACCCATGCGCCATTGGCAAATAGGGAAAGCCAGTCGGCCGCCTGAACCGAGAGTTCCGCTTCGACACCCAGATTGGCGGCATTGCCCGCGCTTTCAGTTCGGGTCGTGCCATCACCCTGTATCACACTGACCTGGAAGCCAGTGTAATCCTGATAATACACACCGAGCGAAGCCTGCACTGGGCCAGAGGCGAGCTTGATACCGCCTTCGTAGTTCCACACAGTTTCTTCCGGCACAAGTTGCAGATTGGGCACCGAGCCTGTTGCTGAAGGTGACGCGGTTAATTGCACCACCGGCGAACGGCGGCCCTTAGATACGGTGGCATACAGATTCACGTCTGGCGACATGCGGTAAAGCACGTTGAAACGCGGCAACCACGCATCGAAGCTGTCCTTGGCGGTAAAGGTCTGGCCACCAGTATCGACCTGACCCGGGATCAGCGAAGGGGTAAAAGGCGCGCCGGGTGCGGCATTTGGCAGAAACGGCGTCGGGACATCGGCGAAATAGCCCGATGCGCGATCTTCCCACAGATAGCGCAGGCCCGCCGTCAGCTCCAATGCGCCAGTCGCGAGCCAAGTGACATCGGCGAATACGGAATAGGTTTCATTCTTGCCCTGATTCTCGAACTCCGACTGGTAGGGCACCTGCGTCAACAGACCGCCGGTTGCCAAACCGGTAGCCTGAGCTGAAGGAACACTTCCATCAGATGCAACGCAAGGAAGCATGCTTTGCGGAATACCAAGCAGGCCAAGGCATTGTAAAAAGGTGCCCTCTTCAGTAGAGAACGGTACGTTCTGGACGCCGTCTTCCTTGAAGTAGTTCCACCCGGCAGACCCCCGCAGCCGTTCGCCTGCATAAGCGAAACGGCCTTCATGGCTTAGCTGCCAGCCGCGTGCGATTTCGCCAAACTCCAGATACCATGCGGCTGAACCATCGGCATCGAATATCTCGACACTGTCAAACTCGCGATAACCGTTAACCGTGGCGAAGTACCAATTGTCGCCAAACTCGTATTCGGCAGTGACATTCAGATCGTAGACCTCCCGATCAAGACCCAGTTGCGCGGCACCAAGAGCGCTCTCTGACAGAGGGGAGCCGCGCAGATTGGCAGGACCGAACGGATTGGCAGGGCCAGCCTCGGTCGGGTAAGTGCCAGAGATAAACGGCGTGCCGCCATTCTTCTGGCGGTCGAAGGTGCCGATCACATCTACAGTGAAATCGTCGGTTGGGGTGAAGTGAAGCGATGCGCGCAGGCCCAGATTATCTTGTGCATAAAGCTCCTCATCCTGCGATGTGGCGAGATTCTCGACATATCCGTCCCGCGTACGCCACTCGAAAGCAAGGCGGGCCGCGATCGTATCATTCCCCGCGTTGACGAAGCCGCCGAGCAAGGTGGCATCGTAATTTCCGTACCCCCCAGTCACCTCGGCGGAGAAACCGGGTTTCGGCTTGGCTGACACAAGGCTGATCGCGCCAACTGCCGATGCCGTACCGAACAAGGTTGCCTGCGGGCCCTTGATCACTTCGATCCGTTCAAGATCGTAAAGTGCCTGATACGATCCGCGCGAACGCGAGATGTCTACGCCGTTGTAATATAAGGTAACCCGCGGCCCCTGCTGCGCCGAACCCGAATCCGAAGTGACGCCGCGAATAACGATGCCCGGATTGTTGGCGCTCTGTTCCTGAATATTCAGGCCGGGTATGTAGTTGGAGAGTTCATCAAGATCGGTAACACCCAGTTCGCGAATCCGTTCGCCGCTGGTGGCAGTAATTGTAATCGGCACGTCCTGCGCGCGCTGCTCAAACTTCTGCGCGGTCACCACGATCTCGTTGCCCGACTGGCCACTGCTGCTGGCTTCGGGTTCGGAAATAGTTTGGCCCTGGGCCATTGCTGGCCCAGCCGCCAGAGCGGTGGAAGTGATAAGCGAACTGGTAAATGATCTGCTGTAGGACATGACGACCCCCCTTTGTTGGGGCGTCACTACTCAGGCTTTGTTACTGGTTACGGGCGGATCAATGACGGCTTTGTGAAATTCCAACCTAAAGTGTGTTCCAGTGAAACAACTTACGAAAGCCGCCGCATACTTTCAGTCACTGATTCCCAGCAGAAGCAGGTGGTTCCTGCACTGCTTGCACCTCCGCTTCCCATGATAAAGCGTATTGCGAGTGCTAGCGCGCTTGCCTATGGGGCCGATGTGCGCCGCCTTAGCTCAGTTGGTAGAGCATCGCATTCGTAATGCGGGGGTCACAGGTTCGAGTCCTGTAGGCGGCACCATTTCTGATCGTTTGTGAAGCGCGCGAAGAGGCAGCACTTTATAGCTGATGGGTCCGCTCGATTCATATTAGCGTCGGTCTTGGCCCCTCACGATCCATGCGCGGATAGTTTGAACTACCTACTCGGGCGTTTGCATCTTGCTAACCATATTCATGCAGGCGTAGCTGTATGGAAATAAAGCCGCCTCCCTATCAGCATACGAACGCTCAAGAGAAAAGTGTCGTCGGCGATCAGCATGATGATACCGACAATCCAGACGCTAAGGTAAATACAGATCGCGAGGGGTTCTACCTCCCCCTGCGGATCAAATTTCTGCTCGCTTGCCTGATAGCGATAGCGTGGACCGCCTTCAGTGTCTGGCTTTCGCTCAGATGGGTAGCAGACCTCGCTCTCGTCACCAGCCTTGCATTTGCCGTGATCGCGATTGCCTTCATCGCCTATGTTCCCGGTTTCATGAATGCGTTCCTGCTCTCGACGCTGCTTTTCGATCGCCGCCCGCCCCGCAGTATTCCATCCAGCTATCCCGGTGTGACGATATTGGTGGCCGCCTATAATGAAGCAGCTGCTATCAGCGATACGCTCACCAGTCTTGCAAGGCAGAACTATCCCGGCCCGGTAGAAGTGCTGGTGCTCAATGATGGTTCGAGCGATGATACCGTGGAGCTTGCGGAAGAAGCGATTGCGTCGCTCTGCTTTGACGCAAACATATCGGTCCGAATACTCGATTTCAGTGTTAATCGCGGCAAATCAGCCGCGCTGAACGACGGGTTGAAAGAAGCGCACCATGACCTCATCGTCACCATAGACGGCGATTCATGGGTCAAGCATGATGGCCTGCGCAAGTTAGTCGAGCGGCTGCATTCCGATCCATCGGACACGATGGCAATTGCAGGCGCAGTGATGGTCCGCAATTCGCGGGACAATCTGATCTGCCGGGCGCAGGAGTGGGATTACTTCCACGGCATCGCTTCGATCAAGCGTATGCAGGGCATGTATCACGGCACGCTCGTGGCGCAGGGTGCATTCTCCATCTACCGGCGCGAGGCATTGGAAGAAGTCGGGGGGTGGCCTGAATGCGTGGGAGAGGACATCGTCCTTTCCTGGGCGTTGCTGCGCTGCAACTACCGCATCGGATATGCCGACGATGCGCTGGTCTTCACCAATGTCCCCGATACGCTGCGCCAGTTCGCCTTGCAGCGCAAGCGCTGGTCGCGGGGCCTGATGGAGGCGTTCAAAGCGCACTGGCCGCTGATGTTCAAATGGCGGATGTCTACGCTGTTTATCTGGTGGAACGTTTGCTTCTTACCGCTGGACCTCGTCTACACGCTCATCTTCATGCCGGGCATCGTCCTAGCTTTCTTTGGTCATTTCTACATCGCCGGACCGCTCACCGTTGCGGTTTTGCCGCTGACGGTGCTGTGGAACGGCATTATCTTTCGCATCCAGTCGGGCGTCTATCGACGCGAAGGCCTGATTGTGCGGAGGAACTTTCGCGGCTTCTTCTTTTACGCGCTGGCCTACAGCCTGCTGATGCAACCCGTGTGCGTATGGGGTTACATTGCGGAACTTATTGGCCTGCGCAAAGGCTGGGACACCAAATGACATTGTTAATCAACAAGGGAAGCCGGCACCTGACCGCGCTCTCCTTCATGCTCGGCCTGTGTAGTCCGGCTGCAGCGCAGACCAGCGCTATCGACGAAGAAGCACAATCGCGTCCGGCAGCCGGAACGCAGGTCTGGGCATCCAGCGATTCCGACGGCACCGAAGTGCTGAAGATAATGGGCCGCGCCCTGTGGTCACTCGAGGATCGCCAAACTTATGCGGGGATCGCGGTTGAATATGCCCACTTCTCGCCTGCATCGGGTGAAGATGAAGTAGATGAGCGCGTCTATTTCGACCTTGCCGACCACCTCGGCCCCGACTGGCGATGGCGTGCACGCATCGGCACCGATGGCCATACCGTTCTGGGCAGCGCCGAAATTCGCCGTGCCGATTGGGCACAGAGCCTGTTTGTCGAGCGCGAGATCGTCGAAACGGAGCAGGGGCTGGCCAATCGGATCTATTACACCTTTGTCGGGGCAAGCAGCGATTTCCAGATTGATGATGCCAATAGCTTCAGCCTTACGGCGGGAGTGCAGGAATTTACCGGCAAGAACGAGAGGCTGCATCTGCGTGGCCGGCTCGTCCATACATTGAAGGCGGAGGCAGGGCTGAGCGGACATCTCGATGTGCGCTATTATCATTCCACCGCCCCGCGCGAATTCGACTATTTTTCGCCACGGGATTTTGTCCGCGTGGTGCCGCTACTCCAATTGCGAAGATTCAACCAAGATGGCTGGATGTTCCTCGCAGCCGGCGGGTTCGGAGCACAACATAGCAGCGGTGCTGGATGGTCAGCTGCGAAATCCGGACAATTACGGCTTGAAAGCCCACAAATGCGGCGCGACATCAATATCTTTGCAGAGCTGATCTACACCAATGATTCCATCTCCGGCGGGACCGATTATGATTATGTGATGGGCCGCGCAGGGCTCACTATCGGCTTTTGACCGGCCTGTTTGGAATGTCTCCCTGTCCCCGGAACGACCGCCTTGCCTCTTTTGGCAAGATGAAGTGCAGCGGCGACAGGCAATAACGCCGTTGCTTGAGTTCAGTCATCGCCCTCTTCGCGCACCCAATCCTTGCGCAATGCTGGGCCTGCCAGTCCCATTAAGACTGCAGAAACACCATAAAGGCCAAGTGCATAAAGCATCGAATACCGCAGGGCCTCCTCGCCATAAACGGGGGTGAGCGCGGTGGAGAGGGCACCAAGCGCATAAATGCCGCCGCCAAGGCCGATCAGATTGTTGATCAGAAGGAAAAGCGCCGATGCCGTGGCGCGAGCGGATGGCACAACAAGGTGCTGGATTGCCGTAAGAACCGGTCCGAGCCACACATAGGCGAGTGCCTGGGGCAAGAGGAAAAGCAAAAAGGCAAACTGCGCATTGTCGCTTGAAATTCCGGCGGCAAACAGCGGTGCGCCAAGGAAATATGCAAGCCCCGGCACCCAGGAATAATAGGCACGGTCCTGGCTACCCAGCCGATCGGCCAGCAGCCCCCCACCCATCACGCCCACAATGCCCCCAAACAGCAGCAGCGCCCCGAAGAATTGAGACGCCTGTACAAGATCAAAGCCGAAGCTGCGCATCAGCAGGCTGGGGAGCCAGAAGGCGATGCCGTACCCCAGCATGGATGATGATGCCGCGCCAAATGACAGTAGCCAAAAAGACCGCTTACGCGCCAGCACAGCTGCCGTTTCACGCAATGTCGGCCGTTCTGGATCAGTGTGCGGACTGTCAGCAACGGCGACAGGCTTGTTCTTGTCGCGCACCAGCAGCTTGAAAATCGGGGCGATGACAAGGCCTGAAAGGCCCACGGCGAAAAAGGCGGTGCGCCAGTCGATAGTCGCGGCAATATATCCGCCCGCCAATACGCCAAGGCCAGAGCCGATCGGTATTCCGAGTGAATAGATGGAAAGCGCGGTAGCGCGCTGCTTGCTGGGAAAATAATCCCCAATCATTGCATAGGATGGCGCGACCCCGCCAGCTTCGCCAACGCCCACGCCGAGCCGGGCCAGAAAAATCTGCCAGAAGTTCTGCGTCAGCCCGCACAGCGCTGTAAATCCGCTCCATGCGAACAGCGACACGGTGATCACCCAGCTGCGGTTGGTGCGGTCTGCCAAAGCGGCCAGCGGCACAGCCATAGTCGAATAGAGAAGCGCAAATGCAAGCCCGCCCAGCATACCCATTTGCGCATCGTCCAGATGAAGATCAGCCTGGATCGGGGCGGCAAGGATGGAAAGGATCTGCCGATCAACAAAATTGAAGATGTAGACCACCAGCAACATGCCCAGCACTGTATTGCGGTGCGGATCACGCCGAATTGCGGCTGCATTGCTTGTCAACCGACATGCTCCTTCAGAAACGGTATAATCGCGGCCAGCGCCTCGGGTTCATCCATAAACGGCGCATGGCCGATATCCGGTATGACCTGACTGACAAAAGGCCCTTGATGGCGCTGCTGCATTGTCGCGACAGTATCGGGCGATAAAAGATCGGATAATGCGCCGCGCAATACCAGGACCGGCGTATTTCCAAGCAATTCCCACATTGGCCAGAGATCCGGTTGAGGACTGTCCGTAACATCGGCGAAACCTTCTGCAATCGCCGGATCATAGGCAAAGCTGACGCGTCCATCCGGCAATTGGCGACACGTGCGCCGCGCCCATGATTGCCAGTCTTCCCGGCCATAATTGGGATAGGCATAGCCATTGATATCAGCGCAGGCCTTTGCAGCTGCGTCCCAATCTTCCATCGGGGCACCCCCGCCGACATAGCCCCCGATGCGCGCCAATCCTTCATCCATCAGCACGGGGCCGACATCGTTGAATATGACAGCGGGAAATGTTTCGGGCTTCATGGCATTCATGACGATGGCCATCAGCCCGCCCATCGAGGTTCCGATCAGACCGGGCTGCTCGACATTCAGATCTGCCAGCAGCGCGAACATGTCTTCGGCGTAGACAGGAGGACGATAGTTGGTCGGATCGGGATCGTCAGGTGAAAGGCCGCGTCCGCGCTGATCGGGCACGATCAACATGTAATTGCCTGCCAAATGCGCCGCCAACCCTTCGAAATCGGCGCTGTTGCGGGTCAATCCGTGCATGAGGAGCAAGGGCGGCTTCTTTTGTCCGCCGCCCTCTTCACTGCCCTCGCCTTCGCCATATATGCGGGCGAACAGTTCGAGCTGTCCGCACGCGCTGGTATAGCGATGTTCGCGATAGTCCATCGCTGTCTCCATTATCGAATGATCATTCCGGGCCGCATGGGTGCGGATCAGAATTCGATAGTTGCGGTCAGATACACCTGTCGAGGATTTCCGTAATAGGCCGTCAATGTGCCTTCGGTCCCCAGGCTCGGCGTAATCTCACCCCCTGTCAGGACCGGCGCACCGGACACAGGATCAATCGCAATGAAGGTATAGCCCGAGGTGCGGTATTCCTTATCGGTCAGATTGCGCCCGTAAAGGCCGATAGAAAAGCCTGCATCGCTGGTATAGACGATGCTGGCATCAAGCAGCGCGTAGCTCCCCTCGTCGAGATAAGGGTTGGGGATTTCGAACTGGGAGGTCGAACTGCGATAAGAAAGGGTGCTGCCAAGATACAGATCCCCTGATCCTGCCGGCGTCGTGTATCCAAGGGTGGCACTGCCGCTCCATTCCGGCGTGTTCTGCACATTGCGGAATTCAGCAACATCGGTGGGCGTTCCGTTAATGTCGGTCACGAATTCGGTATAGTCCGCATCGATCCAGCCGAGTGAGCCGATGAAGCGCAGCTCATCACCCGACGCTGCAATATCGCGCGCAAGCCGGGCGTTGGTTTCAAATTCGAGACCCATGATTTCTGCTGCACCAGCATTGGAAACGATACCGCAGAATGTCGGCAGACCATTCACGACGCAACCTACAGAGCCTGGTATCTGCACGTCGGTATATTCGGCGTAAAAGCCCGCCACTGCGATATATACCGCATCATCGAATAGGCTGCCCTTGTAACCCACTTCATAGCTGTCGACCGTTTCCGGTTCAAAGCTGAGGTAGGCAGCAACTTCATCATCCGTCGGCATCCCCGGCGTGGCAGCAGGCGCGTTCACGCCCACGCCACGCGGATCGAAACCGCCGCCCTTGAAGCCCTGCGAGAAGCTGGCATAAATATTGTGATCAGGCGTGGGCTGGAAGCTGAGCGATGCGCGCGGCGTAAACTTGTTGAAATCTTCTGAGCCGCTGAAGTCCGTCCCCGGGTCTCCGAACGGGATACCTGCACCGTCGAACACCGGCGATCCGCCGCCGAGGTAGCTCTGCCTCAGAATGTTGGCCGTACGTTCGTCCCAGGTGTATCGCCCACCCACGGACAGGCTGAATTTATCGGTGATGTCATAGGTAAAGTCGCCGAAGACGGCATAAGTCTTGGTATCAACCTTGGCGCTGGTAAAAGCAGTGAAGCCGGCGAATGTCGTGAACAGACGCACGTCGAAGAGCGAGTCCGCAGAAGCATCAAGGAAATAGCCACCCAGAAGCCCGGTAAAGCGCCCACCATCGTCCCACAGCAGCTGGAATTCCTGGCTGAATTGTTCGTTTTCGTAAAAGGCGGGCACATCAATATCGACAGCAGCCAATGCGTCGAAATCGATTGGCGATGCGCTATCGTCTGCACGGAAGGCGGTGATGGAGCGCAAGGTCAGCGCATCAGTCAGGTCGATGAAGCCGTTCATCGCAATGCCATAGGCTTCGACATCCTGTTCAGGATCAACAAGCCCGCCACGCGTATCGAACACATCGTCCAGCACCGGCGCGCCCGATATCATCCCCTCGATCAGTCGATGGCCACCACGGGCACCACTGCGATCATGTGTGTAATCGCCCGAAATACGAAGCAAATAGGACTTGCCATTGCCGCCCACTTCGATGGTGCCGCGGCCAGCCCAGACATCCTTATTGTAATTCTCTTCGCCCGTTGTCAGGTTTTCACCAAAGCCGTCGCGCGACAAGCGGGCAACCGATGCACCCACGCGCACCACATCATTTATCGGGGTTGAGGCCGTAACCACGGCTTCGGCGCGGCCATAGGTGCCCAACGTGCCGCGCAAACGCAGGCTGGTTTCATCGGGCAGTTCACGCGTGACATATTTTACCGCGCCGCCGATTGTATTGCGGCCATAAAGCGTGCCCTGCGGCCCACGCAGCACTTCGATCCGTTCGACATCGTAGATATCGAGGACCGCGCCCTGCGGACGGTTGAGATAAACATCATCGAGATAAATTCCGACGCCCTGTTCAAAACCAGACACCGGATCCTGCTGGCCAATACCACGGATGAAAGCGGACAGTGTCGAGTTTGTGCCGCGCGATTCTTCCAGCGTGGTGTTAGGCGTGATCTGGGCAATATCGGTGATGTCCACAGAGCCGCGACGCTTCAATTCAGCTTCTCCGAACGAGCTGACAGCGACTGGGACATCGACAAGGCGTTCTTCACGGCGACGGGCGGTAACGATGATTTCGCCGCCCTGGTTGGTTTCTGCCTGCGCTTCTGCCGGTGTGGCATCCTGCGCATAGGCGGGTGCTGCAAGCGCGCCCAGCACGAGCGCAGATGCAGTGGTTTGCCAAATAAGGGCCTTGGTCATCATTATTCTCCCATCAAATCTTATGATGATCCCGATATTGAAACATGAACCAGCTTTCAACTTTTTTCTTTGCCAGCGTTCCGGTTTCACGGTAGCCCAGCGCTTAATGGCAACAGTCAAAACCACCTCGCCCAAAGAATCAACCAAGTCGCCGCGCACCGCGCGCGGGCGGCAAACCTTGCGCAAGCTGCTCGATGCAGCGGCAAAAGAGTTTGGTGAAAAGGGATTTCACGAAGCGTCGATCAGCGGGATCACCCGGCGCGCAGGCACGGCGTTGGGCAGTTTCTACACCTATTATGACAGCAAGGATGCCATCTTCAGGGCGCTGGTAAAAGACATGAGCGAGCAGGTTGCCAGCCATGCCCGCGCAGCGGTGGAACCCGAAACCGCAGCGTTTGAAATAGAGCGCGCCGCTCTCCACGCTTTCCTTGAATTCGCCCATGATAACAAGGAAATCTATCGTATCGTCGATGAGGCGGAATTCGTCGATCCAGCCAGCTTCCGCGCCCATTACGAAACCACCGCTGCCCGCATGCTCGAACGGTTGAAGCGCGGCGAGCAATCGGGCGAAATGCGCGAGGGGCTGGAAGAAGCGCATGCCTGGGCGATCATGGGAATGAACGTGTTTCTGGGCCTGCGCTATTCTGTCTGGAGCGACAAGACCGATCCTGACCGCATTGCCCGCCTCGCCAATGCATTCCTGCGGGAAGGCATTGGCAAAAAAGCGGATAGCTGATCCGCTTTGCCATGCTTTAGCTGCCGGAAGCGCGAGCCAGTTCTATGACATGCCCGGCAAGCCGTTCCACCTCTTGTGCTGAATGGCTCACCAGCAATATCGGCACCTCCAGCGTGTCACGGATATTCTCGATAAGCGCAATCAATCGCTCCGCCCGCCCTGGGTCTAGCGATACCAGCGGTTCGTCCAGCAGCAGGAACCGCGGAGCGGCCAACAGCGCGCGGGCAATGGCAACGCGGCGGACCTCGCCGCCCGACAAGGTGGCCGGCCAGCGGCCGAGCAGGTCGCCGATTTCCAACAGGCCGATGATCTCGTTGCGATCGATCCAGCGATCATTCGTGCGCGCCAGCTTCTCCCCATAGGCGAGATTGGCGCTTACCCGCCTGTGCGGAAACAGGCGCGCATCCTGGAAGACATATCCTGCGCAGCGATGCTCTGGCGACACATTCACACCGGCAAAGCTATCGAACAATGTCCGGCATTCTATTCGAATATGCCCTGATCGCGGCTGAAGCAGACCTGAAACGGCGTTGAGAACGCTGGTTTTGCCAACACCGGAAGGGCCGACAATTGCTGTCAGTTTCGCGTCTGACGCAATGGCTGTTTCGATCAGGCGCTCTCCGACCCGCATGGTGATGTCGATGTCAAAGAACATGCGCGCGTGAACCTTGCGAACGCCGCACCAGCCATTCCGACATCATCAGTGCGCCCAGCGACAGAATGATGGAGATGATCGCCAGCCGTGTCACCGCGCCTTGGCTGCCGGGTGTCTGCAACCCACTGTAAATTGCCAGTGGCAGCGTGCGTGTCTCACCCTCAATATTCGCAGCAAAGGTGATGGTGGCACCAAATTCACCCAGAGAACGTGCAAAGCCAAGCATCGCGCCAGCAGTAATGCCCGGCACGCTGAGCGGCAGGGTGATCGTGAGGAAGGCGTGGAGCGGAGATGCACCAAGCGTGCGCGCTGCGCCAACCAGCCGCCTGTCGACGGCCTCTATCGACAGACGCATCGCCCGCACCATCAGCGGCAATGCCATGACAGCTGCAGCAACCGCAGCGCCAGTCCAGCGGAACACCAGCACCACGCCAAAAGTCTGCTCCAGCCAGCCACCTATCGGGCCGTTGCGCCCCAGCAGAACCAGCAGCAGCCAACCGGTCACAACGGGCGGGAGAACCAGCGGCAGATGGATCGCGGCATCAAGCAGCATTCGTCCAGGGAACCGCCGCCGGGCGATCAGCCATGCGAAGCCATATGCGATGGGCAGGGTAACAAGCACCGCCAGAAAGCTGACCTTGAGCGACAGGCCGATGATTGCCCATTCGGCTGGCGACAGGATCATGGCGCAGGCTCGTAAAGAGAAAAGCCCTGCTTCGCGTAAATAGCATGCGCCTCCGGCCCAGACAGGAATGCGAGAAAGGCTAGCGTCTCGACATGGCGAGAATTTCCGATTTGTGCAGCCGGATAGACAATTTCGGGGACATACTGAAAGTCAAATATCTGGGCATTGTAAACCCTGCGCGATGCGCTGGCATCGGTAGCATAAACGATGCCAAGGCTGGCTTCTCCTGCTTCCACCAGCGTGAGCGCCGCGCGCACATTTTCAGCCGGAACGATCCGATCCTTCACGTCAGCCCACAATCCCATATTCTCGAGCGCGGCCTGCGCATATCGGCCAGCAGGCACGCTGGCAGGATCGGCCAGCGCAATTCTGCCATTCCCTGAAGAGCGGACCCGCGCCGCTATGGAGCGATCATCTTTGGCAGGCGTGGCCGACACAAGCGCCAGTGCATTTCCTGCAAGCACGCGGCGGGTTTCGGCAAGGATCAAGTCGCGCTGCGCCAGCCAATCCATCCATTCCTGATCGGCGCAAATCACGATATCGGCTGGCGCGCCCTGCTCTATCTGGCGTGCCAGCGCATTGGTCGCAGCGAAGGACAATACCGGGGATGCATGACCCTGCCGCTCCCACTCCATTGCCACAAGGCCGAGTGTTTCCTGCATGCTCGACGGGGCGAGCACTACAGGACCAGCCGCCTCACGCGGACCGCATGACGCAAGCACCAGCATGGCCAAGAGCCCGGCCAGAAATCGCTTTGCCCCGCGCATCAGAAAAGACGATAGCCCCATATCGGCATGCGTAGTGCGGGCACAATGCCGCGTCCAGCAAGCAGCACCATTCACTCCTGGAATCAGATCCAGCCAAACCTGACACGCAGCTGCGCTCCGCGGATAGCATCGCGTCCGCACAGCACGGCGGCGGAAACGCTAATAAGAGTAGGCTGATAAAAGTGGGAAAGAAGGTAGCCATTGCAGCGTGTCTTCGCTGCAAGGGATTAAATCGTTATTCCTCCATCAGCTGCCGGAGTTTCACCAGCGCCTGGGCCTTTATCTGGTGCACGCGCGGTACGCTGATTTCCAGCACCTGCGCAATTTCGGTAAGATTCAACTCTTCCACGAAATACAGTTGCAGCACCAGTTTCAACCGGTCGGGCAGGACCGCCATCGCCTCCCTCAGCCGCGCATTGTCCTGCATCTCGCACACCAGCGCAAAGGCATCAGGCAGGTCGGAGGCAAAAACATCGCTGGCATCGTCATAGGCGGCGTCCATCGACTCGATCCGCACGTCGTCGCCCAGATGCTGCGCCAGTTCGGATGGCGTGATGTTCAACAGCGCGGCCAATTCGTCATGCGTTGGCCTTCGTCCGTTCAGCTGCGAAAATTCCCGCCGTGCATTTTCGATTTCGCGGCGGCGCTTCACTGCGCCCCGACTGACGGGCATCTGCTTCCGGATGAGATCGAACATCGCCCCGCGAACGCGTAGCTTGGCATAGGCGGCAAAGCCGTCCTCGCCCGGTCCTTCATGATTTCGCGCCGCTTCTGTGAGCGCAATGAAGCCCGCTTGCATCAAATCCTCGATCTCGATGCCTTCGCGGCCCGCACCGTTGATATGCCAGGCGGCCTTGCGCACCATCGGCACGAACCGCTTTACGCGGTCGCTGACAATGTCGAAGCTTTGGTAGGCAGCAGCGGCAGAAGCGGAAGACTCATGTTTCATGCGGCAAGCACCTCTTCATGCGATGCATCAGGCAATTGTGGCGGGGCGGGTGTTTCCTGCCGTCCACCGATCACACCGATTACCTCTACAGATTGGCTGGGCGGCAGCTCGGTGATGGAAAGCACCAGGCAGGTAGGCGCGCGTTGGCGTAACAGAGCAGCCAGCGCACGGCGCGCAGGCGGCTGCACGATCAGCGCCAAACCGCGATCGGAATGGCGGGCCTGATGGTCCGCAACTGCATCACCGATCATGCGTGCGCAATCGGGTTCGATCACCGGCTGGCCCGTAACAGGATCTTTCATACCGCCAAGGATCGCACCTTCCAGTTCCGCGTCCAGCGTCAGAACGCCCAGCGCCTGCGTGGGTGGGCACACCTGCCCCACTAGCCATCCGCCAAGGTCGGCACGGACGTAATCCACCAGCGCATTGAAATCCTTGGTGATCTGCAATCCCAGCGCCAGGCTGGAAAGGATGGGCACCGGATGGGCCAGGCTGATCCCGTCTGCCAGCAGTGCACGCAGCATTCGAGTGATTGCGGCCAGCGACAGCGGATCGGGATGGGTCGCCTCCACCAGTCCCGGTGCACGTTCCTTGACTGCGTCCAGTATACTGCGCACTTCCTCCGGCCCCAGCAATTGCTGCGCGCGTTCCTGCAACAAGTGGTTCAGATGAGTGGCGATGACGGTGTCCGCTGACACGGTAAGGAAACCTTCCGCCACGGCATGATCTTTTTCAGCGGGTGCAATCCAGATGGCAGGACAGCCGAAGCTGGGATCAGTCGTGGGCTGGCCGTACAGGCCATGGTCGCGACTGACCTCTCCGGTATCGATCGCCAGTACGGCATCAGGACGCGCCTCTGCGCGCGCCAGTTCCACTCCGCCCAGCATTATGCGATATTCATTGGCGGGCAGTTCGAGTGAATCGCGAATACGGAACTGGGGCACAACAAAGCCGAAGGTCTGGCTCAATTGCTTGCGCACGCCAGTAACACGGGTGACCAGCGGCGCACCTTTGGCGTCATCCACCAGATGCACCAGACCATAACCCATTTCCAGCGTTACCAGCGTGTGATCACTGACATCGGCGATGGCGATTTTCTGCGGCTCGTCCAGCACGTCTTCCACTGGATCGACAATGGGTGCATTCAGCTTCTTCTTCAGCGTCCGGTAAAGCCAGTAGGCCAGTGCGGCGGCGGGAAGGAACACCATCTGTGGCATGGCGGGGATCATGCCCATCGCAAACAGCACCAGCGCCACAGGCAGCCAACTGGCCGGATTGGAAAATTGCCGCCCGATCTGGCCAACAAGGTCGCTGGCATCGGCTACACGGGTTACGATGGCGGCAGCCGCAATAGACAGCAGCAGCGCGGGCACCTGCGCCACCAGTGCATCACCAACCGCCAGGGTGATGAAGGTTTCCGCAGCCTGGCTTGCGCTCATGCCATAGCCAATCATGCCAAGCCCGATGCCTGCGAAAATGTTGACCGCCAGGATCAACATGGCGGCAATAGCATCGCCTTTCACGAACTTGCTGGCGCCATCCATCGCGCCGTAGAAATCCGCCTCGGTAGAAACTTCGACACGGCGCGCCTTGGCTTCCTGCGCCGTCATCAGACCTGCAGCAATATCGGCGTCGATCGCCATCTGCTTGCCTGGCAAGGCATCCAGCGTGAACCGCGCAGAGACTTCGGACACGCGCCCCGCGCCCTTGGTAATAACGACAAGATTGATAATCAGCAGGATGATGAAAACGAACAGCCCGACGGCAAAATTGCCGCCTACAAGGAAGGCACCGAAGCTTTCGATTACCTGCCCGGCGGCCCCTTCACCCTCATGCCCGTTCACCAATACGATGCGGGTAGAGGCGACGTTAAGTGCAAGCCGCAACAATGTTGCGAACAGTAATACGGTGGGGAAAGCAGAGAAATCGAGCGGTTTCGTGGCGTTGAGCGCCGCCATCAGAACGCCGATGGATAGCGCGATATTGAACACGAAAAAGATATCCAGCATCACCGTGGGGATCGGCAGCACCATCATGGCGATCAACGCCAGAATTCCCGCTGGCAATGCCAGGGCGGACAAGTTGGAAGGCAATTTCAGGTTCACAGTCCAAAGGCCTCCAGCCGGGCATAGGCCTTGTGGATATGGGCATGTGGCTCAGCGATGCCGCTCCCCGGGCCGCCCGCTTGCGTGCCCACCAGGCTGAATGTGTCCCGCAAGGTTTCGGACATGGCGGCATAGCGCAGCGGCTGTGGCGAATGGGCGGGCGCGAGTGGATATATTGGCGCACCAAGATCTGGTCGAGCGGGTGGCGGCGCTGCAGGTGTTGCCGGTGGCGGGGCGAAGGCGGCGGGCATCGCGCGTTCGACACGGCCACGGATCACGCCCATCACATCACCCACAGAACGCGCCCCGCCCGTGGGTTCACGAAAGATCGCGCGATTGGCTGCGGCGGCACGTGGCAATAATGTCGTGGCCGAACTATCCGGATCGGTCGTCAATACGGAAAGAAAGCGTGCCGCATCGCCAGCGCCTAGAAAATGTGCGAGGTACAGTTCGCTCGCATCGGGATCGCGGCCAAGCACATCTTGCAACGCCGCGCGGTTATCGGTCGCCAGCGCGCCCGCCATCAGCGATGATGCCAAAGGATCGAAGCGCAGGTTCATGATTGCATCGCGCATCGCCGGGTCGGTAACGCTGGCCCGCCCGCCACGCGTTTCGATGGCTCGAGCCATGTCGCCATAGCCCAGCGCCTCGCCATGCCGATCCATCGTGGCAAGCCAAGTCTGATCGATAAACTGGTAAAGCCCGCTGGCGCTGGACGTGCGCGCCTCTGCCTGCGGGTTCATCCCGCTTTCGATCTGGGCCTGCGCCATCAGATAACTGAAATCGACACCGGTACGCCGCGCGGCCTGCTCGATGGCAGTTTGCGGTTGGGACGGGACGTGCGGCGGCCTCGCGGCTGCTGATGTGAAAATGCGGTCTGTCATCCGCTGTGGTATCCTTGCCGGTTTCTCTTTGTAGAGAGTTTAGCAAGGGGCGTGCCACTTCGCGATATAGGGTATTCTTACCTAGTCAAATGCGCTGGGCCTGCGGGTCAGCATAGGTGCCGGGCGACGCGGTCAGCGCGTCCAGCCTAGCTGTGACATTCGCAGCCAGCAGGTTGCGCACTTTGCGGTTCACCTCGTTCTTCTGACGTGCGGCTGCCACCAGCGTGCGGCATTCGGGATCAAGGCCGTCTCCGCCTTGCGATCCAAGCACTACGCACAGCGCGTCCTTGTCGCGCGTCGAGAGAGTCAGCGCATCGACATCAAGCGCGGCAAGCGCTTGCCGCTCTGTTTCCAGAACGGCAAGCATCTGCCGCAAGCTGTCTGCCAGGGTGTTGTCACCGCTCATTGTGAGTCGCTCAGCATATGGCGCGCGGCAATAATCGCATCTGCAATCCGGGAAGGAACAAGCGGGTAATTGCCTTCGCGCAGTGCCTGACGAATTTCCTGCACGCGTTCGGCATCCACCGGAGCTGCCCCTGCACTGACTTTCGCGCCGGTCTGGACCGTTACGCCCCCGTCGGCTGCCCCATTTGCGCGTTCTGCATCCACCGCCGGTTTTTCGCCCGGCAATTCGCGAGTGGCGCTGCGAAGCGGCCCAATACTGCTCAGTTTCGATACGTCATAGAGGGACATTCGTCGCTCCTTTTAAGTTGTCTGAGTTGCAGAACGGCGGGCGGAGAGAAGGTTTAAGGGTTTCTTGAGGTTTATTTTCAGCCCAGCGGTATCACGGCGCGCTGCGGCGTTCGCACCTGCGCGCGAATGACTTCGCGATTTCCCTCTGGCCGGATGCGGATCCAGCTGCCGATAGCACCATTTTCCAAGGCCTCCCCCTGCTGGCTAACAGCAAAGCCACGACCTTCCACGGTGATCGTCATCACCTGTCCGCGCTCCACCACTACTTGCGGTTCCGCACGCGCCGCAGCGGCCATTGCAGCAGAAGGCGCGGTGGTGCTGCCAGCGTTGACGGGCACAAACACGCGCCAACCAGCACCCGATGGGCATTCTACCCGCACCATGTCCGCACCGCGTCCATGCCAGGCCAACTCCAATGGCTGCTGGCAGTGGGCCAGCCGCAAACGGCGATCGACCGGATGGCGCGCCCCGCCCGGCGTGCCCAGACCTGCGCCGGTAAAGGCAGCGACTTCGGCATCGATGGCGGACGTATCGGCAAACTGCCCCTGTTGCGCCGCTACGGGCATAGCCAGCAAATTGGCAGCAAGAGCGATTGGCATCAGACGGTGTGTTCTACAACAGGACATAGGGGCCTCGGCTTCGTTGAAGACTATTCTTCCTCGATAACCTGCAAGCCGCGTGCCAATCCGGGATCGGCATCATGGGCGAAGCGCGCGATCACCAATGTTTCGGCAGCGGGCTGCACGATCACGCGCGGCTCTATGCCGGCCGCAATCGCCTCGTCCGCCAGCCGCTCTGCCCGCTGGGCCACATCGGTACGGTCACCCTGCGCGTAATAACCCAGCACCGTCAATCGTTCGCCTTCTGATATGGCGTGATCCGCCAGCATTTCCTCCAGCGGCGGTGCGCCCGGAACATCTACATGGATCGCGGCTGCTACACCCTCGGCAGGCGCGGCACCTTCGGGCCGACCAAGGCTTGCATTCAATGCGCCGCCCGTCACGATGAACAGGATCAGCGACAGATCCGCGAGCGGAACGAGCCAGTTGCCGCCTGCCGCCCGCATCATCCAGCCTTCTTCATCTGCACCGGCGAGGGCGGACAACTTTCCCGCAATTGTATCGCCAGCCAGTTGATCAGTCTTTGCCGGTCTGACTCTTCGGCCAGCATGCGCCTTTCAAGGAGCTGCGCCAGCGGGTTGAAGACGAGATGGGCCAGCAGCAATCCGTAAAGTGTGGTGAGGATGGCCATGGCGATACTAGCAAGCAATTGCATGTCCGCCGCTTCCCCCAACCGCATCTGTGAAAGCGAGAACAGCGTACCTGCCATGCCGAATACGGGCGCCATTTCCGCCGCATGGCGAATGGGGGTTAGCGCGGCTTCCCGGCTGCGGACGCGTTGCTGCTGAAACCCTTCGTGCGCCGTGATCAGCGAACGGATGGAGCGATCGTGAATCAGCGCATCGGTGACAAGCGCAATTTCGCTGTCGGAGGTATGCACCGTGCGGCCGCGCAGCACGCCATCGTGGCGCATGATTTCCACATCATGGGCGATTTCCGCACGGGTCTTTTCGTAATCGAAGCGCTTTTGCCCAAGCTGGCCGATGCTGCCCAGCGCAGCGACCATCTCTCGCCTGCCGCTGGCCAGAACGGTGGCCAAAAGCGTGCCGCCCAGCACGATGGCCGCGCCGCCCGCATCCCAAAGCTGAGAAAAATCCATAAGCGCTCCTTCCTGCAGCCATCAGGACGACCGGCAACCGGCGGGATTTAGGGCGGCACCTGTTTGCCGCATCCGGCAAGCCCTTGCCGCCGACCCCGTTCTTCCTCGTAAGATCCCGCAGAAACGCATCCCAATTGTAGAGTTGGCACACCCCTTGCTTAACATAGCGCGTGAGGATGGCCCGGCCGTTCGCCAGAAAGGATATTAATGATGAGCGACAGGCTTTTCGGCATTCACGGCGCGGCGCTGGAATTGCGCTCGCACCGCATGGGGCTGCTGACCTCGAACATCGCCAATGCGGCGACGCCCGGATACCAGGCACGCGATATCGACTTTGCATCCGCGCTAGAGGCACGCCTTGGCGGAACCTCGCGCGAGGACACGATAGAGGGTGCTGCCCGCTTCCGCGTGCCCACGATGGCTTCGATGGATGGCAACACCGTCGAGCTGGCCAATGAACAGATGGAATTCGCTGAAAACGCCGTCGCCTACTCCGCCACTCTCACCTTCCTGACCGGACGGGTGGAAACGGTGAAGCGCGCGCTGAAGGGAGAATAGAAATGAGCGGACCCACAAGCCTGTTCGACGTCGTTCAGCGCGGCATGTCCGCGCAGATGGTCCGGATGAATGCGGCGGCCTCCAACATCGCCAACTCCGGCACGGTCGCAGGCAGCGAAGCTGAGGCTTATCGCCCCGTGCGCGCCGTCTTTCAGCAGGAGCTGGACGCCGCCAGCGGCCTTTCCAGCGTACGCGTTTCCGAAGTGAGGCAGGCCGAAACCGCCGCGATCCGTCGTCAAGATCCCGATCACCCGCTTGCCGACGAAAATGGCGATGTCTGGGAAGCGGGTGTCGATGAAAGCGCCGAGATGGTCGAGATCATGGAAAGCGCCCGCCAATATCAAAATCTCGTCGAGGCAATGCAGACTGCCAAGCAGCTGATGCTCGACACCATCAGGAGCAAGTGATGACCACAATCAATGCGAATACGCTTTCGGGCAATCTTAAAGATATCAACGCCCCCAGCACCATTTCCGCTGCCGTGACAGCCAAGACGTCCGGCATGTCCACACTCGACCAGGGCGATTTTCTACGCCTGCTGACCACCCAATTGCAGCAGCAGGATCCGCTCGAGCCAGTGGATAACAAGGACATGCTGGCACAGATGGCGCAGTTTTCAGCGCTTGCTGGCTCTACCGAAGGCAACGCTACGCTGGCCGACATTTCCGCCAAGCTCGACGCGTTGATCGAAGCACAGAGCAGCACCGCTTCTACAAACCAGAAGCTAGCCCCAATTCCGGCAAAGATCTGAGGATTCCCAGACGATGACATCTTTCTACACTTCGCTGAACGGCCTGAAGAACTCGCAGACCGATCTCAGCACGATCGCCCACAATATCGCCAATGCCGAGACCACCGGCTTCAAGAAAAGCAGCGTTGAGTTTGCCGATCTCGTTGCCAATGGCTCCGCCTCCAATCCCCGCATGACGCAAGGACTTGGTGCCACCGTTGCAGGCATCAACCAGAACTTTGGGCTCGGCGCGATCGAGCAGACCGGACGCAGCCTGGATGTTGCGATAGATGGCGATGGCTTCTTTGCCACACGCAACCCCGAAAACGGGCAGGTGCTGTTTACGCGCAACGGCAATTTCCAGATCGACGCCACTGGTGCGCTCACCGATTTTTCAGGCAAGAACCTGCAGATGTTCCAGGTGGATGCTACCGGCGCGGTGGTGAACCCCGGAACTACCGTCGATACGATCGTTCCTGTCGTCAATGGTGCCGGAGCGGACCTTTCCAGCCTGGTTATCGAGAGCAACGGAACGATCAGCGCCACCTATACCGATGGCGCGACCGAGGCCGTGGGCCGTGTGGCGCTGGCATCCTTTCCCGCCCCCACTGGTCTGCGTGCCGTCGGCTCTACCAATTGGGAGTCCACGGGCTTTTCCGGGAATGCAGTGTTCGGAGCACCCAATAGCGGGCGCACCGGAGGGCTGCGTGCCGGTTCGCTGGAGAAATCCAACGTCGATTTGGCAGAGGAGATGGTGGGGCTGATTACCGCCCAGCGCAATTTCCAGGCGAACGCCAAGGCCATCGATACCGCCACGCAATTCTCGCAGACCATCATCAATCTGCGCAGCTGATTAATATAGCTGAGGAACCCTCGCCATGGACCGCATGATCTACACCGCCCTTACCGGCATGGATGCAGCGATGACGCGCCAGCGTGCCGTCGCCAGCAATCTTGCCAATGCCAATACGCCGGGCTTCAGGGCGGAAACTTTTGCCACCATGCCCTGGCATCTGCAGGCCGAAGCATTCGACGTGCGCGGCTATGCACAGGGCGCGGTGCGCGGGGCGGATTTGTCACAAGGCATCGTCAACCGCACCGGGCGCGACCTCGATATCGCAGTCAGCGGCGAGGCCCTCATCGCGTTCCAGTCTCCAGTGGGCGAGGAGGTTTATTCCCGTCGCGGTGACATGAGCGTGGATACCACAGGGCGCCTGATCAATGGCGAGGGGTTGCAGGCGATGGGGCAGAACGGCCCCGTTACCGTGCCGCCCGGCTGGCGGGTCACCTTTGGCAGCGATGGCACTGTTTTCGCTGCCGATCCCGCCGACCCCGATGCCCGGGCAGAGGAAGTGGCGCGCATAAAGCTTGCCAGCCCGGCGGGCAGCGCTGTGGTGAAAGACCTTGAGAACCAGCTGCGGGTGGACGGCGGCGGTGTCCTGCCCAGCGATCCTACGGCGGAAGTCATCACTGCCGCGCTAGAACAGAGCAATGTCGATAGCGCCGGAATGCTAGTGCAAATGATCGAGGCGCAGCGCAGTTTTGAACGCCGCGCGCAGATCATTTCCACCGCAGAACAGCTTGATCAGTCCAGCGCCAGCCTGATGTCGCTGCGCTAAGCCCGATCCGAATGAAAAGGACATAGATTATGCCCACTTCCGCACTTCACGTCGCCCGCACCGGCCTTGAGGCACAGGACACCCGCATGCGGGTGATTGCCAACAATCTGGCCAATATCGGCACCACCGGTTTCAAGCGCGACCGCGCCAATTTCGAGACGCTGTCATATGATGACGCGCGCGTCGCCGGGCAGCGTTCCAGCGGCGAGACGGCTTACGCAATCGGCTTGAATCTTGGGACCGGCGTGGGCGTGCAGGGCACCACCCGCATCGACACGCAAGGCACCATGGCGACGACCGGTAACTCACTAGATATGGCGCTGGATGGCGACGGATTTTTCGAGGTGGAGCTACCCGGCGGGCAGACGGCCTACACCCGCGCGGGCAATTTCACCTTGTCCGCTGACGGACAGCTTGTCACCGCGCAAGGATATGCCCTGCAACCCGCGATCCAGGTGCCCGAGGGCGCACAATCGATCTCGGTCGGTCCGGATGGCACCGTCACCGCCATGGTGCCGGGCGACAGCGCACCGGCCGAGCTGGGCCAGATTACCATTGCCAGCTTCGTTAATGCGGCAGGACTGCAGGCGACGGGTGACAACCTGCTGCTGGAAACCGCGGCCAGCGGCGCTGCTGATACCGGTGTGCCAGGCCAGAACGGCCGCGGCCAGATCCGTCAGGGCATGCTGGAATCGTCCAACGTCAATGTGGTGGAAGAGCTGGTCGAGATGATTGAGGCGCAGCGCGCCTACGAGATCAATTCCAAGATGATCAGCGCGGTGGATGAAATGCTGCGCAATGCCAACCAGACGTTGTGATCTTGATACTGTGAGAACCATCATGAACCGCATCGTCGCAACAGGCTTTCTGGCTCTGTCGTTATCAGCCTGTGCAATGGAGGGCGGCAATCCGCAGCCTGGCTTTGCCGCATCGCTGCCGCGTCCCCCTGTTGTTGCATCGCCGCACAATGGCGCGATCTACCAGGCTGCCAATGGTTATGCCGCGCTGCACGAAGGCACGCGTGCGCGCCATGTCGGCGATCTTGTCACCGTCGTGCTGGTTGAAAGCCTCAGTACCAACAAGACCACCAGCGCCACTACCGGTCGCGACGGACAGGCATCCATCCTGCCCCCCAGCGCCGGACCGTTGGGATTTCTCAATCCCGATGCCCTTAATGCTTCGTCCAGTTCGTCGTTCAATGGATCAGGCACTGCATCCCAGCGCAGCCAGCTCAACGGCGCCATCTCGGTCACGATTTCCGAAGTGCGCCCCAATGGCACGGCGCTGGTGGTTGGAGAACGGAACATGCGATTGAGCCAGGGCGATGAATGGGTGCAGTTCGCAGGGATCCTGCGGCTGATCGATATCGACGTCGACAATCGCATACTCTCCACCCGCATCGCAGATGCCCAGATCATCTATGGCGGGCAAGGCGCAATCCAGCAGGCCAGCCGTCCCGGATGGCTAGGCCGTTTCTTCAACATGGTCAGCCCCTTTTGAGAAGGAGACAGCACATGCGTATTCTCTCCTTTCTGCTTGCAGCGCTTACCATGATGATCGCCGCCCCCGTACATGCTGAACGCATTCGCGATCTCGGCACGTTTGATGGCGTGCGCCCCAACCAGCTGACAGGCTACGGAATCGTTGTCGGCCTTGATGGCACGGGCGATGATAATTTCGAATATGTGACAGAGGCTATGCGCGGTGTTTCCGGAAGGCTTGGTCTTTCCCTGCCACCCGGCGTCTCTCCGGGCCTCAAGAATGCGGCCGCCGTCATCGTCACCGCCGAATTGCCCGCCTTTGCCAAGCCTGGACAGACCATCGATGTGACCGTTTCCACCATCGGCCGTGCGGATTCCCTGCGCGGCGGATCGCTGGTGCTATCCCCGCTATATGGCGCGGATGGGCAGGTTTATGCCATGTCGCAGGGCAATCTTGCGGTGGGCGGGCTTGGCGTATCGGGTCGCGATGGGTCGCAAGTCACCGTCAATGTGCCCACCGTGGGCCGCATCGCCGATGGCGCAACCGTGGAACGCAGCGTCGCCACCGGCTTCGACAGCCAGGGGGAGCTGCGCTTCAACCTGCATAATGCCGATTTCCAGACTGCCCGCCGCATGCGCGAGGCGATCAATAATCGTTTCCCCGGTTCGGCGCGCGTGGTTGACGGGGTTACCCTCTCCATCGTCATGCCGCTGGGCGCAGATGCCCGCAGCGAAATGATCGCCGCCATCGAGATGATCAACGTGACCCCGGCGGAAACACCCGCGCGCGTGATCGTGAATTCGCGCACTGGAACGGTGGTCATCAATTCTGCCGTGCGCCTTGCCCCTGCCGCAATCAGCCACGGAAGGCTTGTCGTGCGGATAGAGGAAGACCCGCTCGTGGTGCAGCCTGCGCCATTCAGCGACGGTGTAACTGCTGTCGAGCAAGCTTCGGACATCGCTCTCGACATCGAGGAAACACGGCTCGCCATGCTGCGAGGCGGGGCGAACCTTTCCGAAGTCGTCGATGCACTGAACATGCTGGGCGTCGGCGCAGCGGATCTTGTCGTTATCCTGGAAGCTCTCAAGCAAGCAGGCGCACTGCAAGCTGAAATGGTGATATTGTGACGAGCATCCTCCCCTCCTCTCCCATGCAGGGCGGCGCGCTTTCCACCCCAGCAGCCCCGCGTGAAGATCTGCGCGAAGCGGCGCAGGCGTTCGAGGCGATCTTTATCCGGCAATTGCTATCGTCTGCGCGCGCCAGCGATTTCGGGGGGGGTGATCTTTTCGGTGGCCCCGGTCTCGAACAGTTCGAAGCCATGCGCGACGAGCAATTTGCCGACATCGCCTCACAGCAGGGCACATTTGGCCTGGCCGCGGCGATAGAGCGGCAGTTGAACGCTTTCGTCGACCAAGGAGGCGACTAGGCCATGTCATCAAATCTCCTCGATATCGGCAAGAGCGGGGCAATGGCCGCCCGCCGCGCGCTGGACCTGACCGCGCAGAACATCGCCAATGCGGGCAACCCCGATTACGCCCGACGCACGCTGAGCATGGCCGAAGTCGCATCGACAAGCGGGATCGGGCTGGAGCCGGGGAATATGCTGTCCGGTGTGCGGCCCGATCACGTCATGCGATCCGATTCCATCTTTCTGCAAAACGAGGCGCGGCGCACCGGCAGCGATCTTTCGCGCGCAGAGGCGGAGTTATCGGGCCTTTCCAATGCCGAGACCGCAATCGAGCAAGCGGGAATCTACGGTTCCATCGTCGATTTCGAAGCCAGCCTCGCGCGTCTGGCCGCTGATCCGCTTGGCGGCGCCCTGCGCACCGCCGTGTTGGAAGACGGGCGGCAATTGGCGCAGAGCTTTCAGGTGGCCACAAGTGGTCTCGACGCGGCCGAACAGTCTGTCCAATTCAGCGCCGGCGCTGGCATTGAGCGGGTAAATCTGCTCTCCGCCGAACTGGCGCGCACCAACACCGGCATTGCCCGCGCCAGCAACGGATCGAGCGACCAGGCCGCATTGTATGACAGGCGCGATGCGCTGCTGCGCGATTTGACACAACTGACAGGTGGAACGGCCAGCTTCGATGCGGCGGGCGGCGTGACCGTTGCACTGGGCGGCGAAACACTTGTCACCGGGGCACAGGCTAATTCTCTTGCCAGCAGCGCCAATGCCGATGGCAGCCTTTCCTTCAGCGTGGGTGGCAATGCAGCAGTCCTTGCATCGGGAAGCCTGTTAGGCAATTCGCAGTCGTTGCAGGCCATCGGCACGGTGCGAGCTGAGCTGGACGATCTGGCAACGCAAGTCATTGCTATTGCCAACACTGCGCAGGCCAATGGAGTGGCGCAGGATGGCACCGCCGGACAAATATTTTTCTCCGGCAGCGGGGCCGACGATATCGCACTTGCCCTTAGCAGCGGGGCGCAGATCGCCACCGCCCCTGCTGGCGCACCTGCGGATAGCCGCGATATAGCCAACCTCCAGGCCCTGCGCGATGCACTGTCCAATAGTGGCCCTGCACAAGGCGCGGACGCCCTGCTGTTTCGCCTTTCGAGCGCAATCGACGCGCGATCTGTCACGCGAGGCGCGCTCTCCACCATCGCCGACAGTGCGCAGGCCGCGTTGCAGGCCGAAACAGGCGTCGACCTCGATCAGGAGGCAACCGACCTGCTGCGCTACCAGCAGGCATTCCAGGCCAATGGTAAGGTGATCCAGGCAGCCGCCGATATTTTCGACACCATTCTGGGCCTACGCTGATGAGCGTCGTTTCCATCTCAACGCTGGCATTTTATCGCCAATCACAGGCGCAAATGAGCAGCCTTCGCGGCGAAGCGGAAAACCTTCAGGGCCAGCTTGCCTCGGGCGAGCGGCTCTCCCGCTCCTCCGACGATCCGGTGGCCGCATCCCGCGTGCGGAGCCTCCAGCGTGCCGAGCAACTGGGGGAAATTGACGCCGCCAATGCCGCCCGCGCCAGCCAGGATTTGCAGGCCACCGGTGGCGCACTGGAAAGCATCGCCGACGATCTGATCCGCGTGCGCGAACTGGCTGTTTATGCAGGCAGCGATACGCTGGGAGCCAGCCAGCGCGAAGCGATTGCTATTGAAATTGAGGAATTGCGCCTGCGCATCCTTTCCAGCGCCAATGCCACGGACAGCAGCGGCAACGCCCTGTTCGGCGGCGAGGGCAGCGGGGCTGCCTATACGCTCAATGCCAGTGGCACTGCTATCTACGCCGGAACCGCCAGCAGCGGCACTATCGACCTTGGCCAGGGCCAGAGCGTTGTACGCGGGCTGACCGGGCCCGAAGTATTCAACATCAATGGCGGAGGTGGCCCTACCGATATCTTTACCGAACTGGCTGCCTTGTCCGTGGCCCTGCGCGGGGGAGCAGCTGATCCGGCTGCCACTGCGCGAGATGCGTTGGGCACACTGGACACTGCACTGGACACCGTCACCCGCGCTCAAACCGTAACCGGTGCGCGCGCCGACTGGCTTGATATCGTGCAGGATCGGCAGGTGGACCAGTCCTTCGCGCGTACCAGCGAAATCGCCGATACTGGCGGCGTCGAATTTGCCTCAACCATCGCCGAATTGCAGCAGCTTCTTACCGTGCTGGAGGCCAGCCAGGCCAGCTTCTCGCGCCTGTCCAATCTCAGCCTGTTCAACCAGATCTAACGGGGCCGAATCATGTTTCCAGCAATCGGGATTATCATTCTGCTCCTGATGGTGTTCGGCGGGTTCGTGATTGCTGGCGGCTCGCTGGGACCGGTGCTTGCGGCACTGCCGCTGGAAATGATGATCATCGGCGGCGCAGCCCTTGGTGCCACGGTGATCGGCAATTCCATGCACGAGCTCAAGCTTCTGGGCGGTGGGTTGAAGAAGGTTTTCAAGGGACCGCGCTATTCGGATCAGGACCATGTTGACGCCATCGCACTGACCAGCAGGCTGATGAAAATGATGAAGACTGAAGGGCCGGTGGCGTTGGAAAGCCATGTTACCAACCCGAAGGAATCGACAATTTTCGTCGAATATCCGGCGCTGCTGGCAGACAATGCACTCACCAATCTCATATGCGATACGCTGACGCTGATTGTTGTATCATCCGGCTCGCTCGATACCTATGCGGTGGAGGATGTGATGGACAATTCCATCAAGAGCCAGCTGCACGAAATGGAAGAACCCCAGCACGCCCTGCAATCGCTGGCCGATGCGCTGCCGGCGCTGGGCATCGTGGCCGCCGTGCTGGGCGTTATCAAGACCATGGGCAGTATCGACGAACCGCCATCGGTGCTGGGCGGCATGATCGGATCGGCGCTGGTGGGCACCTTTTTGGGCGTGCTGCTGGCCTATGGCTTTGTGGGACCGATGGCCGGGCGGCTGAAACAGGTAAATGCGCACGACGGACAGATTTTTCAGTCAATCAAGCAGGTGATGATCGCCAGCTTGCATGGCTATCCGCAACCTTTGGTGGTGGAAAGCGCCCGTTCTGGCTTGCCGCCCGCACACCGTCCTGCCTTGACCGAATTGCTCGATACGCTGCGGGGCAAGTAGAGTGGCCAGTGCTGCGCTCAACCCGGTCGAACATGTGCCCGAGCCGGATGCCCCGCTCGCGCCGATCATCGTCAGGAAGGTGATCGTATCAGGCGGCGGTGGCCATCACGGCGGGGCCTGGAAGGTGGCCTATGCCGATTTTGTCACTGCGATGATGGCGTTCTTCCTGTTGCTGTGGCTGCTTGGGTCCACCACCGACGATCAGCGCAAGGGGCTGGCGGACTACTTTACCCCCACGCTGGTAAAGATGCGCGAACAATCAGCTGGCTCCGACGGCATGCTGGGAGGCTCCTCTTTGGTGGATGCGGATAATTACCCCCACGCAGCAGGCCAGACAGGAACGCAAATGATCACGATCCCCAGGGATGCAGAGGGCGGCCCCACGGAAGGAGGTGCGCCCGATGCAGAAAGGCGCCGCGCGGAAATTGCCAAACAGATCGAGCAGGCCATGGAAGACCACGTGCGTTTGCGGCGTCTTGTCCGGCAAGTGCGTGTACTGCGCACGCCCGAGGGCATCCGTATCGATCTGGTCGACGATGCCAATTTCTCCATGTTCCACCTGTCTTCAACCGTGCTCACACCCGAGGCGCGGCAATTGCTGGCCATCATCGCCGATGCGGTGATCGAGCAGCGCGGACAGGTGATTGTGCGCGGCCATACCGATGCCTTGCCATGGCGCTCGGGCGAGGGGGCAAACAACTGGTCGCTTTCGACCGGCCGGGCGGAGGCCACGCGGCAGGAACTTATGCGTGCCGCAATGCCGGAAGCGCGGTTTGACAGGATTGAAGGCGTAGCAGACCGTGAACTGCTGATCCGCGATGACCCGGCAGATCCGCGCAATCGAAGAATTTCGATCCTGCTGCTGGATAGCTGACATTTGCCTAGGTGCTAAACCCTAGGCTGGGGCGACAGCGCGCTTAACCACGAATGCGTAACCCCTGCTCCCAACCACTCACAGGACCGGGAACAAGACACGTGACCATCGCTATTTTTCCGCACGAGATCGAGCATCTTCTGGATCGTCTTGGGGAAGCAACATGCCTCTCGCTCGACTGCTTCGATACGCTGCTATGGCGCGATTGCCATGCCCCGGCAGACCTGTTTGCCGCGCTGCCCGGTGTCACCAGGGGCCAGCGCGGTGATGCCGAACGCCGCGCACGCAAGGTGCAGGCGCTGTCCGGCAAGGGCTCCGAAGTTTGCATTGACCACATCTACGCCCGGATGATGCCCAATGCCTCTGACGCACAGCGCGCTACATCCATTGCAGCTGAGCTGAGTGCAGAAGCGCGCCATTGCTATGCTTTTGCGCCTACTGTGCGCCTGATTCACGCCGCCAAATCGCGCGGCATGCAAATTATCATCGTGTCAGACACCTACTTTGATGAAGCGCAATTACGCGACCTGATTGCGCAGGCGGCGGGCAAGGAGGTGGCGGATTTGATCGATGCTTTCTTCTGCTCCAGCTCCTACGGAGCGTCAAAGGCGGGCGGGCTTTACGCACATGTGCTGAAGAAGCTTGATCACGCACCCGAGAAAATTGTCCATCTAGGCGATAATTTTAATGCCGATGTCGGCGGCGTCGCGCCTCTGGGGGTGCAAGCTGTGCATCTGAAGCAGTTCGATGATGATGCCCGCACATTACAACGGCTTGAAGCGGGCGTGGACGCCTTGGTGCATACCGCTCCGCACGCCATCGCGCGCCCGTTTCAGCCACATCGTGCCGCGCTGGCGTATGGCCTGCCGCAACTCGCTTGCCCGGCGCAAAGGCTGGGCGCCAGCGTGCTGGGCCCGGTGCTGCACGCATATGACCAATGGCTGCGCAAGGAAGCCGAGGCCTTGGGACAGAAGCATGGCGCCACCGTCCACTGGCTATTCCTGATGCGCGACGGGCACCTGCCGCAGCGTATCAATGCATCCAGTGGCGATACAAACGCCCATGCCCATGCCGCAGAGATCAGCCGCTTCACCGCCACCGCGGCACACCTTTCAAAGCCCGATGCGCTGGGAGTTTTTGTGGAGGAAGAACTAGGCCAACGCCCTCAGACACTTGCCCGGCAATTGCTGATGGACGAGGCACGGATCGAAACTCTGCTGGGCGATCCTGACATGGAGGAAGCCAGCAGGGTGCTGCTGAAGGAAACGCACAACGGCGCTTTCCAGAAGGCCACCCGTCGCAAGGCGCGCGGTTTTGCCGACCGGCTGGAGGCGCATGTGCGCAAGGTCTGCAATCCCGCCAAGGGCGATGTGCTGATGCTGGTGGACCTTGGCTATAATGGCACCGTCCAGAACCGCATTGCCACTCTGCTGGAAGAACGGATGGGCGTGCATGTGGCGGGTCGATATCTCTTGCTGCGCGAACGCGATTGCCCCGGTCTTGACAAGGCCGGGCTGATCGATGGCCGTCATTATTCGCCCGAACTGCTCGAAGCGATGTGCGCCAATGTTGCATTGTTGGAACAGCTTTGTTCGAAAGATTGCGGATCGGTGAGAGATTACGAACCCGACGGCACGCCGATCCGGGGCGCCAACGATATCAAGGAAGACCAGAGCGATGTGCGCGAGGCAGCGCAAAAAGGTGCGTTGGCATTCCAACGCTGGGCTGGTGAAACGCTGATCCGAAGCAAACATGGCGATGCTCCGCAGATGTGGCGGGAAGCTGCGACCAGTGTCCTGATGCGCTCCATGTACCTGCCCACTGTAAATGAATTGCAAGTGGTGCAACAGTTCCAGCACGATGTGAATCTTGGGACTGACAAGGTCGTTCGCCTGTTCGACCGGAATGTGGCCCGTGCGGGCCTGCGGCAGCGCGGCCTGTTCTACATGAACGGATCGCAGCGCATGTATCTGCCCGCCGAGATAGAGGGCGAGGCCATGGACACCCGCCTCAGCCTGCTGGCGCACCGCCGCTTTAACCTGCCTTTCACCTTCGCCGATTTTGCCGGCACAGCGATGCAACTGCCGGTCCTGTTCAGCGATGGGAAAAACGTCAGTAGTCGCACGGTGGAGGCCATCCCGACGCATGACGGTTTCTTCACCGCCGCCATACCCGTGGGCAAGGCGCGCTTCACAGTGGCCCCGCAATTTGCCCAGGGCTTTGAATGGGTGGAACTGGAGCGCCTGGCTTACGTGCCAGTCAAACAGTTCATAGCTGGCACGCACGAGGAACTTCGCCAGGAATGGGAGGCGCAACCAGAATTTGACGGGATGCAAATGGCCAGTGCCCGGCTGCTCGATTGCCGCAATCCCGCAGGGCAGATGATCGTCCCGCCTCCCATCGTGAAAACCGACGAACTGCTGCTTCTTGCCTGCACCTTTCGCCCCATCACGACGCGCCTGGCTGCCTTGCCCAATACAGAAAGGCTTTCCGCATGACCCAATTGCTGCTTCATTCCATGGCCGAATTCGCGCCGACTATAATCCTGCCGTGTCTGGAACGCACCAGCGTGTGCGACATCACCGAAATCGGTGCAGAGTTTGGCGGCATGTCCACCCACCTGGCCAATTATTGCGCCAGCGCCAAAGGCACGCTGACCAGCGTGGACCCTAGTCCGAAGCAGCAATTTCTGGATTGGGTCGCGCAGCATGACGAGGTGCGGCACGTGCCGCAGCCCAGCCTTGATGCGCTGGAGCATCTGGATTGCCCCGATGCCTGGTTTGTCGATGGCGATCACAATTATTACACCGTCTATAACGAGCTGACGGCGATCGACGCCATCTGCCAGCGGGATGGCAAACCCATGCTGGCTTTCCTCCATGATATTTCCTGGCCGTGCGCGCGGCGTGATTGCTATTACGCGCCTGAACGTATCCCAGAACAGCATCGGCACCACTATAGCTACGATGTCGGCGTACATCCGGACAGTTCCGGCACGACGCCTAATCGCGGCTGGCGCGGCATGGGACAATTTGCCTGGGCGCTGCACGAAGGCGGTCCGCAGAACGGCGTCTTGACTGCTGTGGAAGATTTTCTGGCGGGGGCAGATACGGATGATCGCCCGCTTGTCTTCGCGCATGTGCCTGCCGTGTTCGGGCTGGGTGTGATTCTTGATGCCAGGGCAGACTGGGCAGAGGATGTGGCGGGCCTGTTGCTGCCCTGGCACGATAATGAATTGCTGGCCTCGCTGGAGCTTAACCGGCTGCGCAACTACCTTGCCGTAATCGACTGGCAGGACCGCGAAGCGGAACGCACGGGCTGAACCGTCTTTCACCAGCAGATGAAAAAACGGCCCGGAGCGTGCATGCTCCGGGCCGTTATTCATGCGATCCTCCTGACGGAGGGTCTGGGGGTCTTAACGCAGCAGGGAGAGAACGTTCTGCTGGCTCTGGTTGGCCTGCGCCAGCATCGCGGTGGAAGCCTGGCTCAGGATCTGCGCCTTGGCGAGAGCGGTCGTCTCTTCCGAGTAATCGGTGTCCACGATCCGCGAACGCGCATCTGACAGGTTGGTGGAATTGGTGTTCAGATTGTTGATCGCCGATTCCAGACGGCTCTGCCCGGCACCCAGCGTGGCGCGGGTAGAACTGATATCCTTCAACGCGGAATCAACATTGGTGATCGTCGTCGCCGCTGCCGTAGTGGAGGAAACGTCAAGCGCCGTCGCCGACAGATTGGTGCCGTCCACGGCCTTGCTGTTCAGCGTTACCGTGTTGGTGGCGTCCGTGGCGATGGTGAAGGACACATCCGAACCCGAAGTGGTGGAGAACACCGAAACGCCATTGAATTCGGTATTCGACAGAATGCCGCTGATCTGCGCCTGCAATTCGTCGACTTCGGCATCCATATAGGCGCGATCGTCAGTGGAGTAGGTATCCGTCTTGGACTGAATAGCCAGTTCGCGAACACGCTGCAGCATGTTGGAAACTTCGTCCAGCGCGCCTTCGGCGGTCTGCGCCAGAGCCATGCCATCATTTGCGTTGCGCACACCCTGCTTCATGGCACGAATATCGGCCGTCATGGTGGTGGCAATGGCGAGGCCTGCTGCATCATCCTTGGCGCCGTTGATGCGCTTACCGGTGGAAAGGCGTTCCATCGCCTCACCCTGCATACGGTCGGCCTGCGAAGAAGCGTTCGAAGCGCGCAATGCGCTGATATTGGTATTGATAACACCCATTTTAATTCTCCTGGTCTTCGTGTCTCGTAAGTTGTTCAGCCTCATCCAGCATGTGTTTAGAAAGGTGCGGCTGCCAGCACCAAGAGCGGCCATGCGGACAGAAGTTTAAGCCCACGTCGCGCGGCCAGGACTGTGCGGTATAGGTAGTCGCTCGTGGGGTTAAGTTCAGGCTTGTTTGGTCGTTGGCGGGCCATTCCCTCCCCTGCAAACATTATTAACAGGGGTAATCACATGGCACGGGCAATCTGCGCTAAAGGGCTTGAAAAAAATCATCCCGAACTGGCGATACATGCCGCCGCATCGCTTTGCGGCCAGCCGGGCTCGGGCGAATTGCAGCTGTGTGAATCTGCCGCTGATGTATTGTCCCGCCGCCGCACAGACCGGGTCCTTGTTTTGGGAAAGAGCGGCACCCCCGCTCTCACCCGCATGGGCGCTAACATGCTGCGCCTTGATTATCATGATGCAGATTCCCGCATGGTCCGCGCTTCGCTGGTTGCGGCTGCTGCCGCGCCGGGCGATCCGATCTTGGCCGATGCCGGATCACTTGCCCTGCTGACTTTGGCAGAGCGAGTTGCCGCCAGCACCATCCCCGTTCTGATCGAAGGACCGACCGGCACCGGCAAGGAAGTATTGTCGCGCTTCATCCATAAGAGCAGCCCCCGCGCCGATGGCCCTTTCATCGCCGTGAATTGCGCAGCCATGCCCGAGACGATGCTGGAGGCCATGCTGTTTGGCCACCGCAAAGGCGCCTTCACCGGCGCGACCGAAGCGAGCGAGGGTTTCTTCCGCGCGGCAGACGGCGGTACACTGTTGCTGGACGAACTGGGTGAAATGCCTCTGGGTCTCCAGGCCAAATTGTTGCGTGCCTTGCAGGAAGGCGAGGTCGTTCCGCTTGGCGCGACCCAGCCGGTAAAGATGGATGTCCGCATCATAGCTTGCACCAACCGCGATCTGCCGCGTGAGATTGCCGAAGGTCGCTTCCGCGAAGACCTTTATTACCGGCTCAATGTGTTTCCCCTGCGCCTGACTGCCTTGCGTGAGCGTGTCGAGGATATCGCCCCGCTGGCCGTTGCCATGCTGCTGCGTCATGCGCCTGACCCCGAAACAGGTCGCTGGATTTGTGATGAGGCGCTGGCGAAACTTGAGGCACACAAATGGCCCGGCAACGTACGCGAGCTGGAAAATGTCATTCGCCGCGCCCTGTTGCTGGCAGGCAGTGATGGCACGATAACCACCGCGCATATCGTGTTCGACAGCGCCGTAATGCCGGTCCTTGGTGTCTGCGTCTCGCCAACCAATCCGCCGCTAGAGAATGCAAGTGGCCGCAATCTTTCGGCTATCGTGCGCCAGTCCGAAGCCCAAATTATCCTCGATACGCTGGATGGTAATAACGGCAACCGGCTGGCCACCGCAAAGGCATTGGGCATATCCGAACGCACCCTTCGCTATCGTCTCGCTTCGATGCGTGAAGCCGGGCTGATGGTCGCCGGTGGCGCACGATGAGCACGATTGGCCCCAACAATCCTGCCGGCGCTCTTCAGCAGGTGATGGCGATCCGCAGCCAGGTCATGCAGCAGTCAGAAGCGCTTCGCACCCTGCGTGAAGCAGGAGCCGCAGGCGACCCCGGTTCCATTTCCGGCGCTGATGCAGCCACCGGAACACCCGCTGCGCAAGACGGGGGCTTTGCAGATACGCTGCGCTCCACCCTCGATCAGGTGAACGCGGCGCAAACCCGTTCCGGTGAGATCACAGCCGCCTATGAACGTGGCGAAGTCACGGATGTGGCGCAGGTTATGCTGGCGCGGCAAGAATCCTCGGTCGCTTTCGAGGCGACCCTGCAAGTGCGCAACAAATTGTTGTCCGCCTATCAGGAAATCATGCGGATGGGAGTGTAACGAATGGCTGACACCGCTCTTTCGGTCGATTCCAGTCCCGGTTCGGCGATGCTGCTTGGCGGCGATCTTGGCGCGCGCGCAAAGGACTTTCTTGCCCAGCCCGCCGTACGCCGCGTGCTGCCCGCGCTGGGCGGGCTTGCCGCATTGGCTACGGTTGGCGCCCTGTATCTTGCCCTGTCCGAGGGGCCGCAGCGCGTGCTGTATTCCAGCCTTTCGGATGGCGAACGCGCGAGCGTGGTCGAAACGCTGGATACCGCTGGCCTGTCCTATGATATCGACCCGGCAACGGGCATGCTTTCCGTAGCGGAGGACGATGTCTATCGGGCAAGGATGCTGGTTGCTTCCGACGGATCGCTGGCCAGCCCAGACAACACGATCGAACTGCTGGACTCCATTCCGCTGGGCTCCAGCCGAACGCTGGAAGGCGAACGGTTACGAAACGTGCGCGAACGAGAATTGGTGCGCACGATCGAGGAGATCAACGGCGTTGAAACCGCCCGTGTGCACCTGGCCTCCCCGGAACGCAGTGTTTTTGTGCGCGACAATGTCGCGCCCAGCGCTTCTGTCATGTTGCGGCTGGCGCGTGGACGCAGCCTGAGCGATGACCAGGTGCAGGCCATCGTCAACCTGGTGGCAGGCTCCGTACCTGCCCTCACGCCAGATGCTGTGCGCGTGGTGGATCAGCAGGGTCGCTTGCTATCTTCCACCGGCGCCAGCCCCACCGACACACTCGATTTGCAACGCGAGTTCGAGGGGAAACTGCAATTGCAAATTGCCCAATTGCTGACACCGCTGATTGGCGAAGGCAATTTCTCCAGCCAGGTGCAGGTGGAACTGGATCTTTCCGAAGAAACCCGCGCGCGAGAAAGCTATGACGATGACGGGGTGGTTCGTTCGATGAGCGAGACCACTTCCACACGTGGCGGCAACGCAATGGCGGGCGGTGTTCCCGGCGTCACCGCGAACACTCCGCCCGATCCGGCACAGCTGGAAGAGGGCGCACCGCAGGGCGGCGAAGCCACCAATTTCGCTACCACCCCGCAAACCGGCCAGAGCAGTGCAGAGCGTATCTTCGAGGTGGGCCGTGAAGTTGCTGTCACCTCCACCCAGCCCGGCACAGTGCGGCGCATTTCAGTGGCTGTCGCGCTGAGCGACGAGGCCTTGCAGGCAATCCAGCCCGCGACCGCCGAGCAGGTGCAACAGCTGGTTTCCGCAGCCGTGGGCGCAAATCCGCAGCGCGGAGATCAGGTCACGGTAATCGCAGGCGCCTTCGAACCCATTGCGGATTTTGAACCGCCGTTTTACGAAGCGGGATGGTTCGCAATGGCGCTGCGCTACGGCACGGCTTTGCTGGCCGTGATACTCGGCCTGTTGTTCGGGGTACGCCCGATCCTGAAGGCGCTGCGCGATCCGCAGTCCGATACGGATGATACCATCGAAGGCGATGTCGAGACGCTGGAGGTCACAGCTATCCCCGCGCAGCCCTCGGTTGCACTGCCCACTGGCCAGGACGATCTGCGCGAGCAGGTCGAGCTTGCCCGCCGACTTGCTAGTGAACAGCCCGAACGGGCAGTCGTGGCGCTGCGCCGAATGCTGGCAGCGCCCGCCACAGGAACTGGCCAATGACCGATCTGGACACTGTCAGCAATGCGGAACGGGCCGCCGTTATCCTGATGCTGATGGAGGATGCCGAGGCCGCAAGGCTGCTCGGCTCCCTCGAACCCAACGAATTGCAGCAATTGGGTGAGCAGATGATCGCGCTGGGCGATGTCGACCCTGGTCGAATCACTGGGGCCATCGAAGGCTTCGTCAAGCTTGCCGACGACAACACCATGACCGCGCATGACCGGCCCGCACAGGTCAGACAGCGCATGACGCGGGCGCTGGGCGAGGTGAAAGCGGATTCTATCATGCAGCGGATCACGCCCGCTGGCCCTGCCCGCTCGCTGGAATTGGCCCGCTGGTTGGCGCCTGCAGTGCTGTTGCCGCTGGTGGAAGATGAGCATCCCCAGGCCATTGCCGTACTGCTGTTGCTGCTGGATGCAGAACCTGCGGCAGAGTTGTTGTCGCTATTGCCGCAAGCGATCCAGCCGGACCTGGTGGAGCGGATCGCGCGCATGCGACAGGCATCGGGTCATGCGATGGACATGCTCGACGAATTGCTGTCACAGCGCATCTCGCAACGCTTTGGCAAGAGCGCGCTGGCAATGGGCGGCGCGCGAGAGGCGGCGGAACTGATCAATATGGCCGCTCGCTCCGTCAGCGGAACAGTGATGCCTGCCATCACCCAGAAGGATGCCGAGCTTGCCCGCGCGATCGAGGCCGAGATGTTCACCTTCGAGATGCTCTTCGAACTGGAGCCGATGGCTATGGGCAAACTGCTGCGCGAAGTAGAAAACGAAGTGCTGGTCGATGCACTCAAGGGTCTGCCGGAAGGCGAGCGCGAGCCGTTCTTCGCCGCCATGTCCAGCCGCGCCGCCGACGGCGTGAGGGACGAAATAGAGGAGCGTGGACGCCTGAAGAAATCAGAAATGTTCGCGGCCCAGGATGCAGTGATCAAGATCGCCCGTAAACTGGCCGACGACGGCGAAATCAGCCTGGGGGCCGATGATGGCGAATTCGTTTGAACCGCTGACGAGTTTCGCCCCTGCCGCATCAACCTTAGGCGATACACCGGCTCCTGCGAAACCCTGGTTTACCGCGCTTTGCGAAAGCGGCGGTTTCCAGCCCGATCCGCGTTTCGCCACGACTGCGGCTCCACCGCCGGTCGACATCGCCCAGGAGCAGGCCGACGCCGTGCTGGCCGATGCTCTCGCCGATGCTGAACGTCGTGGACGAGAGACAGCTTTGGAGGAAATGGCCAGCGAGGGTGCTGCGCGCGCAGCGTTGAAGCTGGCCTTCCAGCGTCTTGACGAACGATTGCACGAGCAACTTGCCCAGCACATGGCCGAAGCTGTCGCGGCGCTTTGCGAGACGACACTGGCGCCGCTGGCGCTCGACGCCAATGCCCTGCAACACCGCTGCCTGTCCGCCGCTGCCATGATTGGCGGCGAAGTGGGCGATATAACGCTGCGCCTGCATCCGGACGACATTCCTCTTCTCGATCAGGATTTCGCCTCCCGCTGGACCATTATCTGCGAACCGGGACAGGAACGCGGCACCGTGGTGTTTGAGACGCCCGATGGCGTGGTTCAAGGTGGCCCAGAGGAGTGGCGCCTCGCGCTGAGAGAGGCGCTGGGGCTGTGCTGAATACGGCGGAAAATGTGCTATCGCAGATCGCCCGCGCCGCACCGGTTTTTGCGCCCGTCCGTCTTGGTCGGATTGTGAATTGTGATGGCGGGCTAATAGAAGTTTCCGGCCTGAACGCGCCCATCGGCACGCTTTGCCGCGTTCAGACACGCGCAGACGAAGCCGCTCCGGCCGCCGAGGTGGTTGGCTTTCGCGGCGGGCGCAGCCTGATGATGCTGCTGGGCGATACGGTGCGCCTGCAACCCGGTGCGCTTGTCCGTGCCGAGGGGCGTCCCGGCGTGGTGCAGGTTGGCGAGGAATTCCTGGGGCGCGCAGTGGATGGCCAGGGCCAGCCGATAGATGGTGGGCCGCCAGTGAAAGCGCGCAACAACTGGCTGTTGGGCGGCAAGCGCGAAAGCGCGCTTGAACGCTCCAGTGTCATCGAACCCTTCGACTGTGGTGTCCGTGCGATCAATGCACTCGCCACAATGGGCGTGGGGCAGCGACTGGGCGTGATTGCCGGATCTGGCGTCGGCAAATCCGTCCTGCTCGACACCATGGTGCGCGGTGCGGATTGTGATATCGCTATTGTCGGACTGATCGGGGAACGGGCGCGCGAAGTTTCCGATTTTGTCGGACGACATATGCACGGTCCAAAGCGGGGGCGCACAATCGTTGTTGCTGTTCCGTCCGATCACGCAGCAAACCTTCGCCTGCGCGGCGCGCAGCTGGCCACATCGCTGGCCGAATATTTCCGCGCGCAGGGAAAGCGCGTGTTGCTGGTGCTCGATAGCCTGACCCGTGTTGCCCATGCCTCCCGCGAGATCGCGCTTTCGCTGGGGGAGGCAGGCGCGGCGCGCGGCTATCCCCCTTCTGCCCTTGCCACCATCACCAAATTGATCGAGCGTGCAGGCAATTCCGCCACCAGCGGCGGGGCGATCACCGGACTGTATTCCGTACTTGCCGATGGAGACGACCAGTCCGATCCAGTTGTGGATACCGCACGTGCCATCCTGGACGGGCATATCGTGTTGAGCCGCGATATCGCACAGCGCGGGCATTATCCCGCAATTGACATTCCCGCCTCGCTCAGCCGCGTGATGACCGACGTGACGGCGCCCGATCACCGGAGCAACGCCAACGCATTGCGCGGCCTGATCGCAGCGCATGAAAGCAATCGCGATTTCGTGCTGATGGGGGCCTACCAGGCTGGAACCGACCCGCAACTGGACCGGGCAATGGCGTTGCAGCAACCGATCCAGAATTTCCTTGCGCAAGATGCAGGAGAGAATTTCTCCCTGCCGGAATCGGCTGCCGCACTGGCGGGGTTGATGGACGATGCCGGCAGGTAATCGCCAGATAAGGCTGCTGCAGCGCGTCGTCCGAATGCGCGAGGTGGAGAAGCGGCAGGCAGCAGTGAAGGCTGCGCAAGCGCAAGATATGCATGGCAAGCTGCTGGCATTGCAAGACCGCAGTTCGGATATCGCCGCCAGCTATTCCGCGCGCAGGGATGCCGGTGACGGGACAGCGCTTGGCCTCCAGCTACAATTCACAGCAGGGCTGGAAGGCATCCGAGGCAACACAGCAGACGAAGCCCTCCGGGCAAAACATTCCTATCGCGCCGCCGTGTCGCATTTACGTTTGGCGGAACGACGGTTCGAAATAACCGACGAAAACCTCTCCATCCATCAGCGAGAGGAAAAAATGCGCGTCCAATCGCGTGAGGCGACGAGTTTGGCACGCAAATTGAAAAGACCTTCGTGAACCTGAATTTTTGCCGGGACACGACAATTGAACGCGATTGAAAGCCTATTCTCGACAAAGCCCACTGCCACGGCGGCAGACACGATCACGTCCGCTAGAAACGGTCCAAAACCCCTTGAAACCGGGGTTTTTGACAGTTTCGCCGATACGTACTCGCTTACCCTGCGGCTTACCGGAACGGTTCAGTGCGCCAGCGATGAACAGATGCTGCCATTGCCGGGCGGCAATATCTTGCCGCTCGAAAGCGGCGCGCAATTGCCGGGTATTGCCGAAGAGGTGTTTGATGCGGAGCAAGACGACCCGTCACTACAGGTCCTGACAACAGCCTCCCCTATGCCGCAGACCCCTCTGGAGACGCGATCTGCCGCGCCCGATGTCGGGGGTAGCGCTGCGCCTGCTGAAGCCCCATTGCGTCCTCAGCCTGCTGCAGATGCCCAGCTTTCTCAGCGCGAACGGATCGCTGCGCAGACACACTCGGTTTTGCGGGAAAATACGCAGGAAATCGAAACTCCTCCCGCTAACAAGGGCAATCCTGCCAGGATAGAACCGGCTACGTCTTCGGTGCAGCTACAATTCACCGTTCCCCTTCGTGCGAATTTGCAGGCGAATGCTGCTACATCACAGATGGCCCATGTTGTTTCGCCGGTATTGCAGGCCGCGCCGGGGGGAGCTCCCTCGATGCTCTCTGCCGAACAGGCAACGCGTGCTAACCCGTTGCAGATTGACCTGCCTCCAGCCTCCGCGAGCCATGTCGAGATCCTGCGGAATTTCGAAAAAAGCCGGGGCTTGAACGCCCCGATGCCAGTAGCGGCTGCGGCCGGCGAAGGGAGTGTAGAAAATCTGTCGTCGCGCGGCTCACAAGCTCATGCCTCCGGCGTTTCGCAGCTATCACAAGCCGCCGCCCCTGCCCCCCTGCCCCAGATCGCGGAAACACCGCGACCATTGATTGTCGCAAACAGTACAGATGTCACCTCCCCCGCTACACCAGCCCCGCAACGCCACGATTTCGGTCTGGTGGTAGAACGTCTCGCAGAAGCGCGTGAATTGGCGCGACCAGGGCGCGCAGAGATGCAAGTGATGCACCGTGAATTTGGCCAGGTTTCCATGCAGTTCGATGTCAATGGCGGCGCGCTGAAAGTCGCGCTGGCAAATGCCCATGCCGGGTTCGCCCCTGCCGTGCATACCGCCTTGGCGGAACGGCCTGCAAACATCCCGACGGAGACTGTCCGCGCAGAAATGACGCATGCCCAGACAAACCAGCAGGGCAGCCAATCTTCGTCACCGCAACACAGCACCGCTGCATCTGGTGGACCGCTTGCCGGACACTCGCAGGGAGATGGACAACAACGCCATGCAGAAGCCCAGCGCGCCAACACCGTGCAATCGCAACCTCGTGAAAACGAAGCCGATCGAGAAAGTGACACTGCCGCTCGCAAAAATCCCAAACGCGACAACGCCCTGTTCGCCTGATCGACCATCGGAGTTAGATAGATGAGCAAGAACAAACCCGCTGAAGGCACCGCCGAGGGCAAAGAGAAATCCAGCAAAATGAAGCTGATTATCGGCGCAGCCGTGCTGCTGGGAGTGGGCGCGGGGGGCGCCTATGGCGCCGTGGCATCGGGACTGGTTGGCCCAAGCAAGGGCGATCATGGTCCTGACGTGCCGCAATTGGTCGGCAAGGATGATACTGACCCATTTGCGCCCGAAGACGATTCCTCCACCGCATCCGTACATGGCGAAGGTGGCAGTGAATATCGCACCGCTTATTACAGCTTTGAGGAAGGTTTTACCTCTAACCTCAAGGATTCGCCTGCTCTCGTGCAGATGAGTTTGGCGGCGTCCACCCGTCATGATGGCCGTGTAATCCAGTGGCTGAGGATGCACGAGCTGGCGATCCGTTCTGCCATACTCGTCGAGCTGGCAGACACGATGGAAGAAGATGTCTTTACCGTGGAAGGCAAGGAAAGGCTGAAGCAACGTCTGGCCGCCGCCATCAACCGCGTTCTGGAAGAACAGGAAGGGTTCGGCGGCGTGGATGCAGTCTATTTCCGCACGTTCCTCGTCCAGTGAAGAAGAAAAGCCCCTCGATGGCGCAGCTTCCGCTCGCCCGGCACAGCGAATTGCTTGCTAAGCGTCCGCCTGAAACGGGCGAACTAGCCAAGGCGTTGGGCGATTGCACGACGCGGCTGTCTGCCGCGCTGACGAAGGAGCTTGGCGAGCTGATTGGGCGAACCTCGCTACAGGTCAATATCGACAAGGTGGGAAAGGCACCCGCGGCAAAGCTGCACAAGTTCATCGCGCCAGCAGCGGCCAATTTCCAGCTTGTGGACACCGGTGGCGCGCAGGTTCTGGCTTCGCTCGATTATCACAGCGCGCTGGTGCTGACCGATCAGGTTTTCGGCGGCAAGGGGGACTGGTCGGCAGTGAGCCCCAAAAAGCTCCCTGCATCGGCCAACATGACGCTGAGCCGTGCCGTCAATGGCATTGGCAGGGCGTGGGCCAGCACATTCGAGCTTTCAGATACCTTGGCACTGCGGGCACGCAGCGATGTGATGGGTAAGTTCATTCCCTTGAGCGATCCCGACACATTCTTTGTGTTCCGCGCGCAGATCACCTTCAACGATGCCGAACCCTGGCATCTGCATCTGGTCTTGCGAGAGGGGCACGCTGCGCTGCTGCTGAATGACAATGCAGACACGCGCCCCGCAAGAGCTGGGGGCGACAAGCGACGTCCCGACGCCAAACCTTTTGCGGATATTCCGCTTCCGCTCACCGCCATGCTGGCGCGGTTGGAACTGCCGGTTTCGCGCATTTCCAACCTGCGGCCCGGCGACACCATTCCTCTCGCCATCGGCAGGAACATCGCGCTGCGGCTGGACGATACCGAAATTGCACGGGGAGAAATCGGCGCGTCGGATGGCGCGCTGGCGCTGCGCCTCACCTCCATTGCCTGGAATAAAAAGGACCAAATCAATGACTGATAATTTGCGCGGGCTCGACCTGATCCGAGATGTCGACGTATCGCTGACAGTTGAGCTTGGCCGCACCCGGCTGGCACTCAGGGACGTTCTGGAACTGGTGGAGGATTCGATCGTCCCGCTCGATAGGCAGATCGACGAACTGCTCGATATCTATGTGAACGGCAAACCCATCGCCAAGGGTGAAGTGATAACCGAAGGCGGACGTTTCGCGCTGCGCATCGTCGAGATGATCTCGGAGCGTCGCTCGGGCGAGGATCGCCGTGCCGAAGAGCCTTCCGCACCACTGGCGGAAAATGCCTGATGCTTTGGTATATCGCCAAGCTGCTACTGCTTCTGCCCCTCCTGGCAGGGTTAATTTGGGGTAGCCTATGGCTAGCCAAAAAGACCCAGGGCGGGATGACGGCGCGCAATGGATCAAAAAGCGCGCGACTGATAGAAACAACCATGCTGGGACCCGGCATGCGGCTGGCGGTGATTGAATTCCACGGCCGCGAGATCCTTGTCGGTGCAAGCAAGCAGGGGCTGGTCCGGCTGGCCGAAGCCGAGCCGAGCCCCCCGGTGGTGGAGCCGAACCCGTGAATCGGGCGTGCCTGGTTGCAATTGCGATCGCTGCGCTGACAATGCTTGCGCCTGATATAGCTCAGGCCGCGCCGGTAGCAGGGATCGGCGGCGCGCTGGAACGCGCGATGGAAGGCGCGGCTGGTGGCGAGGACACGCCACTTTCCCTATCACTGCAATTGTTGCTGGTCATGGGCCTGCTTACCATTCTGCCCGCGCTGGTCCTGATGATGACGAGCTTTACCCGCATCATCATCGTGCTGGCCATCCTGCGCCAAGCGCTGGGTTTGCAGCAATCGCCACCCAATCAGGTGTTGATAGGCTTGTCGCTTTTTCTTTCGCTATTCGTCATGGGTCCGACACTGGAGCAGGTGAACACGCAGGCGATCGAACCCTATGCCGCCGAAAGTATCGAGGCCGATGAGGCAATCGTCCGCGCAGGCGATGCCTTCCGCAGTTTCATGATCCGCCAGACGCGCGAGACCGATCTGGGGATGTTCGCCGATATGGCAGGACAGCAGCAGTTCGAAAGTCCTGAGGATATCCCCTACTCCATTCTTCTTCCTGCCTTCGTCACCAGCGAATTGAAGACCGCATTCCAGATCGGCTTCATGCTGTTCCTGCCCTTCCTCGTGATCGACCTTGTCGTGGCCAGCGTGCTGATGAGCCTTGGCATGATGATGCTATCTCCCACCATCATATCGCTGCCCTTCAAATTGCTCTTGTTCGTCCTCGTCGATGGGTGGGCGCTGCTGATGGGCTCGCTCGCGATGAGTTTCGGCTAGAAGGAGACGAGCGATGGACGAAGGCTCTGCACTTTTTGCGCTGACCGACCGCATGTTGTGGACCACAGCATTGGTGGCAGCTCCGATTCTGATAGCAGCTTTGGCCGTGGGGTTGCTGGTCGGCGTAATCCAGGCGGCAACCTCGGTGAACGAACAGACGCTCACCTTCGTGCCCAAACTGGCGATGGTGGCCGTGGTTCTGGTGCTTATGGGGGCCAGCATGTTCGGCCTGATCGGCGATTTCACGGAGGAAATCTTCGCTCGTATCGCCACCATGAGCTTACAATGAATCTGCCGCATTTTGGTCTTGGCGCGATTGAGGCGGACCTGTGGGCGCTCATCTTCGTGATGGTGCGCGTAGGCGCCGCAATTCTCGCCGCGCCCATATTCGGCGCACGGTTGGTGCCGCCACAGGTGCGTACGGTGCTGGCAGGCGCGATGGCGGTTTTCATTCTAAACTGGGTGCCAGTACAAATACCCGCCGACATGCTGGCGTTGCCCACCTTCATCTCGCTGCTGGTGGAAGCAGTGATCGGCTTCACACTGGGCATGGTCCTCCAGATTGCCTTCACCGCTCCGATGATTGCGGGTGAACAGATTGCAGGCGGCATGGGTATGGCCATGGCCACCGCCGTCGATCCTTCCAGCGGCAGCCAGTCCGGCGTGGTGGGGCAGATGTTCAGCGTGACTCTAACCCTGCTTTTCCTGGGAATCGGCGGCCATCTGCTGTGGCTGCGGCTTGTGGTGGAAAGCTATGTGATGTTCCCTCCCGGTTCCGACTGGGATCTGGCACAGCGCGGCTGGCTGGTTGCCAGCTTTTTCACGCAGGCTCTGGCCACCGCGGTCGCCATCGCCCTGCCCGTCACTCTGGTGCTGTTGCTCGTGCAGCTGGTAACGGGCGTGATCGGCCGTTCTGCCCCGTCGCTCAATCTTTTTGCGCTTGGCCTGCCCGCCAGTGTGCTGGCAGGGATCGCTGCACTGATCGCCTCGACCTCGCTGCTGCATGACCATTTCGTGGAACTTGCGCAGCTTGCAATCGAACAGGCCGGAATGGTGGTGACACCTGCCGGGACCGCGACATGAGCGAACAACCCGCCGGCGAAAAGACATTCGAGCCAACGGAAAAGCGCAAAAAGGACGCGGTCAAGAAGGGCAACGTCCTGCGTTCCAAGGAAGTGGCCACGGCGGCCAGCGTGCTGGTGGGCGCCGTTTGGCTGAAGCTGGCAGGGCCCGGCTTACTGAGCAATATTGAAACCGCGGCGGAAGGCAGCTGGACGTTCGATCGCACCACGATCACAGATTTCCAGCCGGGACAGATGATGCAGGATCTGGTGTTGGCGATCGTCCCGCCGATCCTGACGCTGGGGCTAGTCGTGATCGCGGCAACCATGGCCGCGCAATTGACGCTGGGCGGTGGTGTATGGGTGATCGGCAATCTGAAGCCCAAGCCTTCCAAGCTCAATCCGCTCACCGGCCTTCAGCGCATGATCGGTCCGCAAGGTTGGATAGAATTGGGAAAGGGGCTGGCAAAGCTCGGCCTGCTAGGCTCCATCGCGTGGTTCTGGGGCAGCGCAAACCTGTTGGCGATCCTGCAACTGGGCCGCGGCGAATTGACCGGCCAGCTTTCCGCTGCATGGGATGCGATTGCCAACCTGCTGCTGCTGCTGTCCGCTGGCCTGGTGCTGATTGCGCTGGTGGATTGGCCAATCCAGTACGTGCGCCGGCTGTCCAAGCTGAAGATGACCAATCAGGAAGTGCGCGACGAGCACAAGGAGCAGGACGGCTCTCCTGAAAAAAAGGCCGCGATCCGCCAGCGGCAGCGGGACATGGCGAAGGGCGGCCTCGCCCCGGCCATGAAAGAAGCGCAATTCGTCATCACCAACCCCACCCATTTCTCCATCGCAATGGCCTACGATCCCGCGGTTGCATCCGCGCCCTATGTGATTGCCAAGGGCCGAGGGGAAAGGGCGCTTGCCATGCGCGAAATGGCGGCAGAGATGGCGGTGCCGGTGCTGGAATATCCGACGCTGGCACGCGCCATCTATTTCACCACGCGCGAACAACAGATGATCCGGGCGGAACTCTATGCTGCCATCGCCAGCGTGTTGGCCTTCGTGATGTCGCTGAAGCGGGGTGAGCAGCCTGAGCGTCCGCGTGTAGGCATCCCGCTGGAGCTGCATTTCGACGCCGAAGGCCACTCGATCCCCACTTAAAGGAGAGGGTACGCGCCCGTTCTACGTATCATGGAAACCAGCACAACCTCCTCCATTGTTTCCGCCCTTGGCGGCGGCAGCGGCGTCGACATGGTCAAACTGGCGCAGGACATGGCCGAAGCCCGCTTCCTGCCGCAAATCGCACAGATAGACAGCCGCAGCGAGGCACTGGAGGCCCGGATCTCCGGCGCATCAGAGCTGAAGAACCTGCTCAGCCAATTGTCCAGCGCGCTGGGCGACCGGATCCGCAATGGCGATCTCGCCCCTACCGCGAATATTGGCGATGATGGCGTGGCTTTAGTATCAGTGCTTTCAGGCAGCAATGCACGCGGCAGCTATTCGCTAGAAGTAACAAAGCTTGCAAGCGCGCAGACCCTGGCCAGCAGCGCCTATTCCGCCAGTACTGACCTTGTAGGCGAAGGACAGCTTACTCTGCGCTTCGGCAGCATCTCGGGCGGAGCATTCACCGATAGCGGGAGCGCGCCCCTGGCCATCGACGTTTCAGCCACAGATACCCTTGCCGATGTAGCGGCGAAAATCCGCGGCTCTGGCAGCGGCCTCAACGCCTATGTCGCTGAAACTGCATCCGGTGCGAAACTGGTTGTGAAAGGCGTGGAAGGGGCAGATCGCGCGTTCACGATCGAGGCCACGGGTGCCAGCGGCAGCGGCGGTTCGCCTGCGGCCGGCAATATCGATTACCTCGCATGGTCTCCGGCCTCCGATACCGGCCAACTGAAGGGCAGCGCCAGCGATGCTGCCTTCCTCTTCGATGGCGTGGAGATGACGTCTGCCGGCAATAAGGTGACCGGCCTGCCCAGCGGGCTAGTGCTTAACCTGACGGACACCAATCAGGGCGAGCCCACGCAAATTTCCTTTGCCGACAAGACCAAGCAGATCACCTCCATGATGGGCGATTTCGTTGGCGCGTTGAACGATATATCCGCGTCCCTGGCAGAACTTGCTGCGCCGCTGGGTGGCGAATTGGGCAATGATCCGGGGGCACGGGCGCTGAAACGAGCACTCGCAAGCCTTACCTCTCAGGTGGTGATGCCGAACGCTGCCGCAGGCGAACCGGCAACACTGGCAGACCTGGGCCTTGTGCGCGGGCGCGATGGCAGCTTCACTCTTGACAACAGTCGGTTGAGTGAAACGCTGGATAATAACCTCGCCGCTGCGCGCGCCATGTTTACCGTCGGGCCGTTCGGCATCTTTGCCACGATCGACAATCTTGCCCGCGACATGGGCAGCGCGACTGATCCGGGCACACTGGGCGGATCGATAACCCGCTATACCGATCAGCTTGAACGGCTGGAGGACCGCCGCGAGCGTATTGCAGAACAGCAGGACGTCCTGCGCGAGCGCATGGTAAAGAACTTTGCCGCCGCCGATGCCCGCGTGGCCGCATCGCAATCCACGCTGGATTTCCTGAAAAACCAGATCGCAATCTGGAATGGCAGCAATAATTGACATGCTCAAACGAACTGACCCTGCAGCCGCCTACAAGCGCGTAGATTTCGAGGCCCTGATTTCGGGCTGCGATGCTCAAGGGCTGGTGCGCGTATGCTTCGATGATGCAGTTGCCGCACTGGAACGCGCACTTTGGGCCGATGCGCACGATCGGCCTGACATACGCCGTAAAGCGCTGGAGCGTGCGCAAATGGGCCTGCTCACGCTGCTTTCAGGCCTCGATACGTCGCAGCCGGTATCGAAGTCTCTCGATGTGTTTTATCGCTCGCTGCTGGCGCGGGTCACCAACGCGCAAAAGCACTTCAACCGCACGGCGGTAGAAATGACGAGGGACGATTTGAAGGATATCGCGGCGTCCCTGCTGGGCCAGCCAAGGAAGGCGGCCTAGACCGACGGGCGAAGTTGGGCCTCAAGCAGCTCATTCCGCACGATGTAAATCCACCTACCCCTTCATTCCGACAGGGCAGACGTAGCTTTCATCCTTGGCCTCATAGATGCAGCGTGGAGGTCGCTATGGGCTGCCTTGCTCACTGCGATTGGCGCGGATCATGAATTCGCTTGGGCGGCGGACCGGGATTACCAGCACGCAACGCACGCCATCGGGTTCAAATTCCAACTTGACCGGATGGCGCAATTCATGCGCGACGATCCGTTCAATCAGATCGGTGCCAAAACCGCGCTCAATATCCTGCTTAACGGGGGGGCCACCGCGTTCGAGCCACTCCACCTCGACAATGTCTTCTCCAACCCGCCGCCAATCCACACTGACAGAACCACCCGGGGTGCTAAGCGAGCCATATTTGGCGGCGTTGGTGGCAAGTTCATGCACAGCAAGACCCAGCGACAACGCATCATTGGGGGCCAGATCAACATCCGGGCCGGTAGCAGTTACCGTGTGATCATCACCCTTGGCATATGGCAGGAGTTCAGCGTCAATCACCGAGCGCACGGGCGTGGAGCCCCAGTCCGACTGGGTGAGCAAGTCATGCGTTGCAGACAGAGCGCGGATCCGGCCATCAAGCCCGTTGGCAAAATCGTCCACATCGTCGGACCGCCGCCGTGTCAGCGCGATGATAGAGAGTACATTCGCCAGGGTGTTTTTCACCCTGTGGTTCAGCTCACGTGTCAATGAATTGCGGATCGACGCCTGCTCTTCAAACCAGACGAGCGATGCCTCGTCCTCCTGCGCTTGCTGCGTCAACATGCGAACCAGCAACATCAACAGCGCAGCAACAAGCACTCCGAAGATCAGCGTAGCCATGGACAGCCCCGAAAGCCCGCCAGCTTTACGTTCGCTTACCATGAGGTGGAACGGGTTGTTGGCTATGGTCACTGTCAGGTTGACATGGCGCATCTTGGGGTCGGCTTCTTCAAACGTGCTGGCAAGCAGTGACGTTTCCTCCGCGCTGGGATCGCCATCATATAGCCGTACGCCGTAAGACCCCGCGTCTTCCAGTTCCAGCGCGCTCTGCAGGAAATCGCGGGCGTTGAACGGGCTGAAAATGAAACCTTTTAGCACACGTCCGCCGCGGCTCGCTTCAAACACCGGCATGTAAATCACAAACCCCGGAGCGTCGCCGGAGGCTTCCTGTTGCAATACAATTGAATCGCTGGCGGTGGGGCGTGAGGTGCGTTCGCCTTCGATCATGGCAGCCCGACGTTTTGGCTCTGAAAACATGTCGAAGCCCAAGGCGCGGCGATTACGCTCCGTATCGGGCTGCAGATATGTCACCGGAACAGAAAATGGCTGACTGCCGTCGGGCGCCGGGTAAAGTTCATGGCTGCCGGGGCCGCTTGTCGCCGCATCGGCGTTGAAATCTTCTATCTGGGACGGCTGCACGGTCCTTGCCCACCCAATGCCTTCAGCCCCGCGATAATCAGCATCAAGCCGCAATTCTGAAACGAAGCGCCTGAAATCGTCAGCGGGAACGTCATTCATCGTCGACAGAAGTGCTGCGCCGGCACGCAGATAGGCACTACTGGCGTTGGCGCGGCGTTCCAGCGCAGAAACGATAGCGGTGGAGCGAGCCCCAAGCTGCGCTGCATCGCGCTGCACATCACCGCGTTCGATGGCAAAAATGCTGAGTGCTGTGATCGTCGCCAGCAAAAAGAAAATTCCGATCGGCAGGGCACGCGGATAGCGGAGGAGCCATCGCGTTGTCCTGCTACGTCGGCCCGATTGATGCTGCAATTTCACTCCTCGGGCACACACTGCCGTATTGAATCACTGCTCTTTCACAGGCCCCACGGCAAGTTTCGCATAGGACATGACCTACATTGTCTGTCATGCGGGGAACCATATGCATACCATTTCGTTCCAACCGCATCGCAAGAAATTAGACTATTTTACAAGGCATGCCGTGCTAACTGCTGGATCAGGGCGCGGCTGGACGACGGGAAACAAGGCAAAGCATGATATCCCCAGAAGACGATAAGGCGAAAGGCGACCCTGTGGCCGCCCGTGCGGCGAAAGATACGCCTCAAAAAGCGCCCGGCAAAGCCAAGGCCGATGACAAGGATGGGAAGAAAAGTGATCCTGAATGGACCACCGGCCTCAAGCGTCTGTATGACAACGTCCTGGATGAACCGCTCCCCGATGCTTTTGCGGACCTGCTTTCGAAGCTTGACGAAAACCAGGCCAAATGAGCAAGAACCCTGAAAAACGTGAACTGCCCGAACGCAGCGCCTCCGACAAGCGTGACTTCAAACGCGAATTGACCGAAGTCGTGCCGCATCTGCGCGCCTTTGCCCGCGGTCTTTGCGGACGCCCCGATATGGCCGATGATCTGGTGCAGGAAGCCCTGCTGAAGGCATGGGCTGCGCAGGAACGGTTCGAACCGGGCACATCCATGCGTGCCTGGACCTTTGTGATTCTGCGCAATGCCTACCTTACCGATATGCGTCGCAATCGCTTCCGCGGGGAATATGATGAAGGTGTGGCCGAACGCATTCTGACCGCTCCTGCCGGACAGGAAGAACCGATTCACCTGTCCGACCTTCACCGCGCCTTGCTGACCCTTCCTGCTGAACGCCGTGAAGCACTGCTGCTGGTGGGTGCAGGCGGCTTTTCCTATGAAGAAGCCGCCAATATCTGCGGCTGCGCCGTGGGTACGATCAAGAGCCGGGTGGGCCGCGCCCGCGCTGCCTTGTCCAGCATGCTGCAGGATGGCGATATTCCCGATCGCTCCCTCCAGGATCCTGCAGCACACCGCGCGATCCTGGAAGAACTTGATGACGTAGCCGCTGGTCGCGGACTTGCTGCGGCTCCCGGCAAGTAATATAGTGCCTTCGCCGGCCAACAGGGGCGCCGGTTACCATTGGAACAAGAGATAGCGGCCATGAGCGCGGGGGCACCAGTCGAACAACCTGCGGACGATACACCCCGCCCCAGCAAGGCATCACCACGCCGACGCACAATGGCTTTTGCCGCACAGGAATTGCGCCTGATTTCGGCGCTGGTCGTCATACTCGCCCTCGGCCTGTTTCTTGCATTGCCCTTTGTCCTATCAATCGGCTCTGTCGTCTTTCTGCCCCTTGTGGCGGGGCTGATGCTGACGATCATCTTGTCACCTTTGGCTGACAAACTGGCGAGCTGGGGCATACCCAATTTTATTGCGTCCTTGCTCGCGCTATTGATGTTTTTCGCCATCCTCGCCCTCGCGTTGACGGTTGTGCTTACCCCTGCAGTTTCTCTCTATGACGAAATTCCGGCAATGACCCGGCAGGTGGGGGAACATTTCAACGAATTGCAGATGAGTTTCGCCTGGATTTCGGATCTGAACAACCAGTTCGCCGAATTGTCAGGCGATGAGAAGCAGCAGCAGGTCGTCCTTGCTGGGCCGACAATGCTGGAGCAACTTGCCTTTGCAACGCCGACGGTTGTGCTGGAAACGCTGCTGACCTTCCTTCTCGCCTTCTTCATGATCGAGGCGCGCGTGCGACTGCGCCGTCGCCTTCTGCTTGAACGGCAGGAAGTTGGCGCCAGCCTGAAGGCTGCACGTGCAATGCGCGAAGTGCAGGACAGGGTTGCCGCCTATATCCTGACAGTCGGCCTTATCAACACAGGGATCGGCGTGATCGTGGCGCTTGGTGCATGGGCAATGGGTATGGATGCGCCGGTCATGTGGGGCGGCCTTGCTGCACTGCTAAATTTCGTGCCATATCTGGGGCCTGTAATGATGGTCGTGTTGCTCGGCCTGTTCGGTCTTGGATCGGCGGATTCGGTATTTGTCGGGTTAATTCCTGCGGCTGCCTATCTTGGCCTTCACACGGTGGAAGCCAATGTTATAACCCCCAGCATCCTTGGCGCGCGCTTCACCATGAATCCCATCGCCATCCTGCTGGCGCTATCCTATTTTGGCTGGATCTGGGGCGTGGCCGGCGCATTGCTATCCGTCCCCATACTGCTGACATTGACCGCACTGGTCGATCATCTGGGCAAGCCTAATTTTATCGGTTTCCTGTTCGGAGAGCCACTGTTTGCTTCTGGCGTCCTGGATTTCTCGGAAAACTGACCGGCACATCGGCATGCGAAATGAAAAAGGCCCGCTCCCTCTGTGGAAGGAGCGGGCCTTTTCCTCAATTATCTGTCTATAGATCAGCCGGGATATTTCCACGCACTGCCACGGGCCAGATTATCAGCGGCGAAATCCCAGTTGAGATGGCCATCAGCCACTGCCGAAAGATAGCTCGGGCGGGCGTTCTGATGATCGAGATAATAGGCGTGTTCCCACAGGTCGATCGTCAGGAGCGGATTGAAATCGCTGTCTGCCAGCGTATCGCCATCATGCGTTTCTTCGATGGAAAGCTTGCCACCCTTTTCTGCGAGCCAGACCCAGCCACTGGCGAAGTGTCCAGCGCCGCGTTCCTTCAGCTTGCCCTTCAGATCGTCAACCGAGCCGAAAGCTTCATCAATCTTGGATCCAAGATCGCCGGAAGGGCCAGAAGCGCTAGGCGTGAGAGAATGCCAGTAGAAGCCGTGGTTCCAGCTCTGCGCCGAATTGTTGAACAGGCCGGGGTTTGAACCGCGCGCGGCCGCGATAATGTCTTCCAGCGATGAACCAGCGTGGTCCGTACCTTCAATGGCAGCATTGGTCTTATCGATATAAGCCTGGTGATGCTTGCCGTGATGATAGCTGAAGGTTTCCGCCGATATTGCGGGCGCGAGTGCCTCATTATCAAAGGGTAGCGGGATAAGTGAAAAAGCCATAAATTTCCGTCCTTCCTGTTTTGCTATCCGGATTCTTGATAATTCAACGCGCAAGAACCGCACAAGTTGCATTCCGGATCCAAATTTCGTCATCCACCCTGCCCGCCTGCTTGGGGCGTGACAATACGGGCGCGAGGCGGCATGCATGGGGCAGCAAGTTACCCGCGGCAAGAGAGATTTATGGCACGCACCTATTTCGGCACCGATGGCATTCGTGGCCGCGCCAATGGCAATAAACTGAATGCAGCCGTGGCGATGAAAGTCGGCCAGGCGGCAGGCTGCCGCTTTTTGCGTGGTGATCACAAGCACCGCGTGGTCATCGGCAAGGATACTCGCCTGTCCGGCTATATGATGGAAAACGCGCTGGTTGCAGGATTCACCAGCGTTGGCATGGATGTCATAATGACAGGCCCTTTGCCTACTCCGGCAGTTGCTCTGCTCACCCGCGAAATGCGCGCCGATCTGGGCGTGATGATCTCTGCCAGTCACAACCTCTTTCCCGATAATGGCATCAAGCTGTTTGGTCCCGATGGCTTCAAATTGTCCGATGCCGACGAAGAAGCGATTGAAAAGATGATGGCAGAAGAACAGCTGCTGGCTGAAGGCGATGCCATTGGCCGGGCACGGCGCATCGAAGACGCGAGCGGACGTTACATCCACGCCGTCAAGCAATCGCTTCCCCAGGACGTGCGGCTCGACGGATTGAGTATCGTGATCGATTGCGCACATGGCGCGGCCTATAACGTCACCCCCACCGCGATCTGGGAATTGGGCGCCAAGGTCATCGCTATGGGTGTCGCGCCCAATGGCCGCAACATCAATGATGGCGTTGGCTCCACCGCGCTAGATGCCATCAAGGCGCGAGTGGTGGAGGAAGGCGCGGATATCGGCATTGCGCTGGATGGCGATGCCGATCGGCTGATCGTGATCGATGAAAAGGGCGGCCAGGTCGACGGGGACCAGATCATGGCGCTGATCGGCAGCCTTTGGGCAAAGGAGGGGCGGCTTAAAGGCGGCGGCGTGGTGGCCACGGTCATGTCCAATCTCGGGCTTGAACGCTTTCTCGATGCACAAGGCCTCTCGCTTGTCCGCACCAAGGTTGGCGACCGTTATGTGCTCGAGGCGATGAAGGCAGGCGGATATAATCTTGGTGGAGAGCAATCGGGCCATATGATCATGCTGGATCATGCCACTACGGGCGATGGCACCGTCGCTGCATTGCAGGTGCTGTGTGCGCTGGTGCGTTCGGGCAAGCCAGCCAGCGAATTGCTCCATCTGTTCGACCCGGTGCCGCAATTGCTGAAGAACGTGCGCTATGATGGCGGCGATCCCCTTGCAGCGCAGGCGGTGCAGGAGTGTATCGCCGCTGCCGAGGATGAGTTGACAGATAAAGGCCGCCTCGTCATCCGTAAATCGGGGACCGAGCCGCTGATCCGCGTCATGGCAGAAGGCGATGACGATGCGCAGGTGCAGCGCGTGGTCGACCGCATCTGCGAGGCGGTGGAGAAAGCCGTCTGATGCTAGAAATGCGTCCCGATTGCGAACGGTGCGGAAGCGATCTTCCTGCACAATTGCCGGGCGCATTTATATACAGTTTTGAATGCACGTTTTGCGCGCAATGTTCTGCTGCGCTGGACGATGTCTGCCCCAATTGCGGCGGCGAATTGATGGACCGTCCCACGCGCAGCGACGAAGCTTTGGCCAAACATCCTGCCAGCACGCAGCGCCGGTTTGCCGGATGAGCGCCCGCCCGCCGCGCATCCTTGCCATTGCCGGGTCGGATAGTTCGGGCGGCGCGGGCATACAGGCCGATATCAAGACCATCACCATGCTTGGCGGCTATGCCATGACAGCCATCACCGCCATTACCGCGCAGAACACCCGCGGCGTATGCGCGGTAGAGGCATTATCGCCTGATCTGATCGCGGCGCAAATGGATGCCTGCATGGAGGATATCGGCGTCGATGCAGTCAAGATCGGTATGCTCGGCAGCGCCGATATCGCCGAGGTGGTGGCTGATCGGTTGGAAGACCTGCCCTGCCCAATCGTGTTCGATCCGGTGATGATCGCCACCAGCGGCTCTGTGCTGGCCGATGCAGCAACTATCGAAGTGTTCGAATGGCTGATGGACCTTGCCACGCTGACCACACCCAATGTTCCTGAACTGGAAGCTCTCGGCGGGGCAGGTAAGATGGCCGAGCGGAGCGTCGCCTATCTCGCCAAGGGTGGTGACGCCGATGGGCCGATGGTGGAAGACCGGCTGGTGCGCCCCAGCAGGGAAGATAGGGTGTGGAGCGAGGCGCGTATCGTCACAAAGCACACCCATGGCACCGGCTGCACCCTTTCCAGTGCCATCGCCACCCATCTGGCGCGCGGCCTAACGCTGGAAGACGCTGTTGCAAAAAGCCGCCAATTCGTGCGCGCGGCATTAATGTCTGCCCCCGGCCTTGGGTTTGGCAACGGGCCATTGGGGCATCAGGCCGTGCGATAGCCACGCCGGATCAGCGAAAGACGATTGTCCGAGAACCATTGAGGAACACCCGCCGCTCTGCCGTCCAGCGCACGGCGCGGGCCAGCACACGCGCTTCAATATCGCGACCGATCCGAACCAGCTCCTGCTCTGTCGCACGGTGATCCACCCGGTCCACATCCTGTTCGATGATCGGTCCTTCATCCAGGTCGCTGGTCACGAAATGGGCCGTCGCGCCGATCAGTTTCACCCCGCGCTCATGCGCCCGCAAATAGGGGCGCGCACCTTTGAAGCTGGGCAGGAAACTGTGGTGAATATTGATACATTTTCCCGCCAGCTTCTCAACCAGACCAGGTGTGAGGACCTGCATGTAACGCGCCAGCACAAGGTAATCGCATTCGCCCGCCTTAAAAATTGAAAGCAGCGCATCCTCCTGCGCGGCGCGCGCTTCTGTGGTGACGGGCAGGTGATGGAAGGGAAGACCGTGCCATTCAGTCAATCTGCGCAAATCATCATGATTTGAAACGATACCCGCTATTTCTATCGGGAGATTGCCTGTCTGCCAGCGATGCAACAGGTCATTGAGGCAGTGGCTTCCCTTTGAAACAGCGATGAGAAGCCTTGGCTTATGCGCAGACGGCAAAAGCTCCCATTCCATCTCGAAACGCTGCACAATTGGCGCAAAACCGGCGCGGAGTTGTTCCAGCGTCTCAGGAAACGCGCTGCCCGTCGGCCTGAACTCCACCCGCAGGAAAAAGCGGCCCGCATCCAGATCTGCATATTGCTGGCTGTCGAGGATGAAACCACCCAGCCTGGCAAGGTGGCCGGTAACGGCGGCCACGATGCCAACCCGATCCTCGCACGATAATGTGAGGATAAAAACGGGCGAGATGTCGGACATATTCTACCTGTCGAGGTCGTAGAAATCGGCGATGGCGCTCCACGCCTCGTCAGCGGTTTCGCACCATGTAATGAGATCAAGATCCTTGCGGCTGATCGTGCCTTCTTCTGCCAGCGCTTCGAAATTAATCACGCGGTTCCAGAAATGCTTGCCGAACAACAGGATCGGGATGGGTTTCATCTTGCCTGTCTGGATCAACGTCATCAGTTCGAAGAATTCATCGAAAGTGCCAAACCCTCCGGGGAACACCGCCACCGCGCGGGCGCGCAGCAGGAAGTGCATTTTACGCAGCGCGAAATAGTGGAACTGGAAACTGAGATAGGGCGTCACATACGGGTTGGGCGCCTGTTCATGCGGCAGCACGATATTAAGACCAATGCTTTCGGCACCCGCTTCGCTGGCGCCCTTATTGGCTGCTTCCATGATCGACGGGCCACCGCCCGAGCACACGACGAACTGGCGCTTGCCGCCTTCGATGATAGCCTTTTCACCCACCAGTTTGCCGAGCTTGAATGCCTCGTCATAATATTTGGCCTTGGCGGCAAGATTGCGCACCACCAACGCCTCTTCCTCTGGCAGTTGCTCGGCCTGTTCCAGCGCTAGTGCGGTCGCTTCGGGCGGCGGGATGCGGGCAGACCCATACATCACCAGCGTGGAGCCCACGCCTGCTTCCTCCAGCAGCATTTCAGGCTTCAGCAATTCAAGCTGAAAGCGGATCGGTCGCAACTCCTCGCGCACCAGGAAATCACGGTCCTGGAATGCAAGCCGATAGGCCGGATGGCGGGTCTGCGGGGTATCCTGCGGGGCAGACTCGGCGAATTTGGCTTCGCTATCCGCATGATAGAAACGTGAATCGCTCAGCTCGCAATCGTCCTTTGCTGCCGCATTTTCCGCATCGTCGTTCACGCTCACATACATCTCCCTGATCTGTTCCCCCTGCCCTACGGGCTTGGCAGCGCGGTGCAAGGGGCATGTGTCGAATGTATTGATTGCGCATGAAGAAGCGCGGTGTTGGCTCGCCTGATGGGTTTCCATGACTTCAGAGAAATCGGCAATTGATGACACCAGACTGGCGCGGGGCACGATAGGAACCGATGTAGCCCGTTTCTCGCAAATTGTGTCTGTTCAAGCGGCATAATCCCGGATGTTATCGTCATAGTCCAAATAGCGGTTTTTTAAAGAATTCGATCATGCAAGAATGTCCAAGACCCGGCAGAGCAATTTTCGATGCTCCACCAAATCCTGACGCGATATCATGTATACTTACAGCACTTTCTGTTGCCGGTAAGTTACACTTATCGGAATTAGGCTTGCTGGTACCCCCACCACCTTTACATGTGGCGAAACAGAAGCCTATTTATTCGGCAGCGCATGTTTCGGCTTGCGCAGGGACTGACTAACCGTGGCCGACCTTCGGGTTTGGCCTGATTGGCGTCCTGTTCTCATGGATCAGGCACGGCCTGGAAGTGAGGAACCCATGAAAGCGAAAAACATCCGAAAACTCCACGCATCGACAGCACTTGCTGCGTCGCTTGCATTGGCCCCCTGCGCATTCGCGCAGGATAACGTCACGGTGGAAACGCAGGTCGAACCGGCAGAAACGCAATCCACGATCGTGGTCACCGGTTCGCGTCTCGCGCGGGAAGGCGTTGAATCGCCATCGCCAGTTACCGTGGTTGGCAGTGAAGATATCAAGTTACAGGGCGTGACCCGCGTCGAGGATATCCTGAATTCCCTGCCCTCGGTTGCGGCAAGCCAGGCTTCATCGCTCGCCAATGGTGCGGATGGCACCGCGACAGTGGATCTGCGTGGCCTTGGCTCCAATCGCACGCTCGCGCTGGTCAATGGACGGCGCATCGTGCCCGGCGACCCTTCACCGGCCAGTGGCTCTGCAGCTGATATCAATATCATACCTGCCGCCATGCTCAAGCGTGTCGAGGTGCTGACTGGCGGTGCTTCGTCAGTTTATGGCGCGGATGCCGTTGCTGGCGTTGTCAACTTCATCATCGACGATGAATTCGAAGGATTCAGGATCGATGCGCAATATGGGATCTACCAGCATGACAATAATAACAGCTTCATCCGGCCGCTTCTGGATGCGCGCGGCTTCCCCTTCCCCGATGGCAGCACGACGGATGGCGAGACCTTTGATGCAACGGTAGCCTTCGGTTCGGGCTTTGCCGATGATCGCGGCCATTTCATGATCTACGGCGGCTATCGCAAGATCGAACCCGTCACCCAGATAGAGCGGGATTATAGCGCGTGCGTCATCCAGAACGTGGGCGGCGGCGGCAATAATTGCGGTGGTTCGGCAACCACGCCGAACGGCAATGTGCTGGTGTTCGATACCGATGTTACAGCGGGGACGTCTACCTTTTACACCTTCGCGCCCAATGGCGGTTTCGTGAATGGTCTGGGCGTGTTCAACTTTGCACCATTCAATCATTACCAGCGCCCTGACGAGCGTTTCACTGCCGGTGCCTTCGTCAATTACGAGGTCGATGAGATGTTTCGGCCCTATATGGAATTCCAATTCATGGACAATAAGACGGTGGCGCAGATCGCCCCATCGGGCAATTTCGGCAACACTCTCACGCTGAATTGCGACAACCCGCTCATGTCTGCAGCCCAGCTTGCGGTGATTTGCGATGACGACAATCTGATCAGCGGCTTTGTCGGGACCTTCCCCGCTGCCACCACCGCGCCCTTCAACCCGGATCCGACTGCCCCGCCGATAGATTTTGCAGACGGTCAGGGAGGGACGTATAATCAGGGCTATGCACTGACGCTCCGGCGCAATCTGGAAGGCGGTCCACGCCGCGCCAATCTGGGCCATACGACCTTCCGCGGCGTCATTGGAACACAGGGCGGTCTCTCCGACGTGTGGAGCTATGATGCCTATTACCAATATGGGAAGGTGGATTATTCGCAGGTCTATTCGAACGAGTTTTCAATCGCCCGCCTGGTGAATGCGCTTGATGCAGTAATAGACAATCGCCCGGGCAGCGCCACACAAGGTCAGATCGTGTGCCGGTCGCTGATAACTGCAGGCAACACCAATTGCGTGCCCTATGATCTCTTCGCAGGTGAAGGCGGGGCAAGTCAGGCGGCGGTCGATTATCTCACTGTGTCAGGTTTCCAATCGGGCGAAACGACCGAGCAAGTAGCCAATATCTCCTTTACCGGCGATCTCACTGATTACGGCATGGCCACGCCGTGGGCAGCTGATGGCGTCCGGGTCAACATTGGCGGGGAATGGCGTAAGGAAACGCTGGAACTCGAAGTCGACAACGCCTTTGCAACGGGAGATCTGACGGGACAGGGCGGCGCGACCTTGCCACTTTCGGGCAGCTTCGACGTCTGGGAGTTCTTTGCAGAGACTCAGATACCAATCGTGCAAGACGGGTTCGTCGATTCGTTTGAAATCAGCGCTGGTTACCGCCGCTCACATTATGAAACGAGCGCGAGCCGCACGTATAACACCGATACGTTCAAGATCGGTGCGGAACTGGCCCCAATCAGCGATATACGGCTTCGCGCAATGTATAATCAGGCTGTTCGGGCGCCCAATATCCAGGAATTGTTCCGGACTTCTGCGGTTGGTCTCAGCGGATCGAACGATCCCTGCGCAGGCATAACTGTCTCGGCCACGGATTATGGCTGTCTCGCGCAGGGCCTTGTCATTGGTCAGGGTGTGACGCCAAATCCGGCGGGGCAATATAATGGCCTGCTGGGCGGCAATCCCGATCTGCAGCCCGAAACCGCCAAGACATGGACTGCCGGCGTTGTCCTTCAGCCCAGTTTCGTTCCGCGACTGGCGGTGACGATCGACTATTTCAACATCGAAGTTACCGATGCGATCCGCAGCTTCGGTGTGGATGCCATTCTGAATAATTGCGTTACCAACGCCTCAGCCAGCTTCACGCCGGATTCCTGTGCTCTGGTCAATCGCGATGCTGCCGGTTCGCTCTGGCTTACGCCCAATGGCTTTACCGAAGACCTCCCCAACAATGTCGGGCGCCTTCAGACATCGGGGATCGAAGTGGCTGCCAATTACAGTTATCCGCTGAATGTTGGCAATCTGTCCTTCGCGATGAATGGCACCTACCTCGATTCCTACGAAGTCGAGAACGGCCTGACGAATGCCGATGGCAGCCCCGTCTCATATGATTGTGCAGGTCTGTATGGTCCGACATGCAGCGTTGGCGGCACATCGGATGCTGGTGCGCCGCTCCCGCAGTGGCGCCACAGGGCCCGCGTGACACTCAATATGGACAATGGCATCGGCGTTTCGGCCCAATGGCGATATGTCGGTAAGGTCAAGGCGGAAACGATTTCGTCCTTCGACGCGCTGAACCCCAATGGGCTCACCGACCATGCCGGGCCGGGCGTGCGCATTGGGTCTTTCAACTATATCGATGCGTCGCTGTCATACAGCTTCCGCGATTCCTACATCTTCCGCCTCGGCATCAATAATCTGTTCGACAAGGAACCGCCGCTGGTAACATCGGGTGGCGGCGCCACGCCGAATCTGTGCCCGACCGGCCCATGCAACGGTAACACCTACCCTGCGACCTATGATGCCCTTGGGCGTTATATCTTCGCAGGCGTCACGCTCGACTTCTAAGGTCGCATTGGCCAATGTTGATGGAGGGCTTCCTGAAGGTGGCCCTCCCTCGCCATGCAGACCGGGAGAGAATATGTCCGGACAAAGCAGCGGAATGACAAGTGGGGCCGACCCGCTCGATCAGGCCATTTCGGCGGTGCGACGCGGTGACATGGCGCAGGCACGCACCATTGCCGAGACTGCGATAGATGGCGGAACCGGAGACACAGCAGCACTTCACGGTTTTATGGGCATGGTCTGCGCGCGCAGCGGCGATCTGGCGGCAGCTACGCAGCATCTGGCAAAGGCGCATGCCCTGCGCCTGCAAGACATTACAATCGCCTGCAATCTCATCGCTCTCCTGATGGACCAGAAACGCGATGAAGACGCGTTAAAGGTGGCAAGTGCCGATCTGATGAATGCGGATACCAGCCTGCGTATTGCCCGCTATCGCGCATTTCTTGCGCAGAAGCTGGAAGATTTTGGGGCCGCGACAGGCGCCTATGAAAGGGTCATTCAGAAACACCCCGATGATTTTGAATGCTGGAACAATCTGGGCAATGCGCGTGCGGGGTTTGGGGACCATGCAGGCGCGGTTGATGCCTTGCGCCGGGCGATCAAAATTGATCCGGGCGCAGCGCCGGCAAGGCTCAACCTGGCTGCCGCCTTGCAATCGCTCGACCTGCTGCAAGAGGCTGAGGATGAGCTTGTCCGGGCAATTGCCGATTTTCCCGGCGATCCCCGGCTGCCTTATGAGCTGTATGTTCTCCGCAAGAAGCAGATGAAGCAGGAAGATGCTCTTGCTGCATTGCTGCAGGCCTCGCAATGCGACCCGCAAGATGCTGACATCCAGTTGAAACTCGGCATCGAATATGGCGTGCTGCGCCGCACCGAAGAAGCTGAGGCCGCCTATCGGCAGGCAATCCGCCTCGATCCTGCGGATGTTGATGCCTATCTTGGCCTCGCAATCCAGTATGAACACACCAATCGCGAGGATGAGTTTACGCCGCTGATAGAACTCGCCCGCCACAATGGTATAGCCGTCAACAAGCTGGCCTTTATCGAGGCACTTGAATTGCGACGGGCGCGCAAGTTTGAAGACTCGCTGGCAAGGCTCGACAACATTCCTGAAGATCTGGAGCCTGTTCGCACGGCGCATATCCGGGCGACCTTGCTCGATCGGCTGGGGCGCACCGATGATGCGTTCTCCGCTTTCGTCCATGTCAATGAAATGATGCAGGATAGCCCGACCCGGCCACTGAAACGCGCCTCTGAATTACGCGCAAAACTGGCCGAGGAACTAGCAATGCTTACGCCCCGATGGCGCGACACTCTCCCTGCGATCGCGATAGACGATGACCGGCCCGATCCGGTGTTCCTTCTGGGCTTTCCAAGGTCTGGCACCACCTTGCTCGATACTATCCTGATGGGGCATGCTGAAACGGCTGTGATGGAGGAACAACCGCCGCTCAACACCGTCGAAGAGGAACTGGGCGGCCTTCAAGCTCTGCCTGATCTTGATGCCGGGGCAATTGCACACGCGCGGGACCATTATTTCGCAGAAGTCGCCAAGATACAGCCGCTTGCCACAGGGCAATTGCTGATCGATAAATCACCCCTGTTCCTATATCGGTTGCCGCTAATCTGGCGCCTGTTCCCCAATGCCAAAATCATTCTGGCGCTGCGACATCCCTGCGATGTGGTGCTGAGCTGTTTCATGAGCAATTTTCGGCTCAATACGGCCATGTCGAATTTTCTGCGATTGGAGGATACCGCCGCATTCTACGATCTGTGTTTTCGCCACTGGCGGCAATCGCGCGCGCTTTTCCCGGCTGACATCCACACTTTCACATATGAATGTCTGGTTGAGGATGCGGAGAAGGAATTGCGGCCATTGATCAATTGGCTGGGCATCGACTGGAGCGACACTCTGCTCGACCACAGCGCCACCGCCCGTTCACGCGGCCTGATCGCAACGGCCAGCTATTCGCAAGTAACGGAGCCCATTTACCGGCGGGCAAGCGGGCGTTGGAAACGCTATGCGCACCATCTGGCACCGGTCCTTCCCGTGCTGGAACCGTGGATCAGGCAGTTTGGCTATTGGGCGCACGATTCCTCTGACCCGTCTTCCGTCAGCAACACAGCCTGGTGATTGCTGCAGCAGATGGCACTCTATGTCATGGAGAAAAGCTGGATGCCCCGTGAGGATTCGAACCTCAATTGACGGAGTCAGAGTCCGTAGTCTTACCATTAGACGACAGGGCAACGCGGGGCGGGCCTTTATCCTGCAGGCACGATTGGGTCAAGCCGTTGTGTCGCGCATTCTTATCGGGCGGCAGACCATGTGACAGTCCGGCAGAACAGCGTGACGCAGCCTTTCACTTCCAGCGCGCCATTGGCGGCGGGGCGCACTTCTGCGCGGTAAGTGCCGCCATCTTCTGGATTATACACTCTTCCGCGCCACGCGCCATCATCCCAGCGCAGGTCCTGCAATATCTCCACTCCTACAATAGGGCGGTTGCGCAGGGATGGATCATCATTATGCCGGTCACGATTGCTTTCGCCCGGCTTGGTGCGCACGATTCGCGTAATATCGCCGCAGCGGGCATTCCCGCAGGGTGCCACGGTAATTTCGACATAGCCGCCCTGGTCGATATAGGTCCCGTCAATAGATCGCTGGGCCGGGGCAGAGGCGGACAAAAGAAACAGGCTGGCAGCAGCCATAGCTATCGGGGCGAAGGTGACGCGGCGTATGATCATGCATGACATACGCGCCAACCGCCCAAAAGGATGCAGGGATGTTGGTCAGCCTGCCGAACAACTCGCCCCGCCCAGCACGCAAAATCGTGCACAATGCGGGTGGTTGAGCGCGACGGTTTGCGTCGCGTCGGCCAGATTGCCTCCCAGATCGAAGGCAGGGTCATATGGCAAAAGCGTGCAGGCGACGACGCGCGGCGCAGGCTCCCCCTTGCGGTGGACGACCATGCGGCTGCTGGCGCACATCTGCCTGTCTGGCGAAGTGTCGAGTATATCCCAGCACGCCTCGGTAATTTCCGGCACATCGGCGCATCCATCCATTTCAGGGAACAGCACCATCTGCAAAGGGTCTGCCGCATCGATGTGGATGCCACTGGCAGAAAACAGCGTGGCATAGGCGGTTCGCTCCGCTCCCTCCGTCTCCCCCGCCATGCTGCGCCCCGCGGCGGCGATGGAAAAGCCATTGGTCGATAACCAGCGCAGGCCATCCAGCATCGGCGGCCAGCTACCCGGACCCCGCTCTGCCTCATGCACTTGGCGTGTGTGATGGTCGATCGATATGCGCAGGGTGAGCTTGTCACCATAGGCATCGCGCAGCCGCAGCAGCGCTGCTTCATGCCGCCGCATCGGCTTCATCGCATTGGTCAGCACCAGCACTTCGTGGCCGCGTGAAAGGGCATCTTCCAGCATTGCGATGATCGCCGGGTTCATGAACGGTTCGCCGCCGGTAAAGCCGATTTCGCGCACGCCAGTTCCGCCTATTTCGTCGAGGAAGCGCGCCACCTCCTCCGCTGCCAGATAGACCAGCGCATCATTGGTCGGGCTGCTTTCAATGTAACAATTGATGCAGGCCAGATTGCACAGTGTTCCGGTTGCAAACCACAATGTCTCAAGCTTGCGCAGTGCCACCTGAGCACGCGCGCTGCCATCGGCGGTGAAGCGCGGATTGGCGAATTTTTCTTGCGAGAGCTTTTCCGATTGCACTGCAAAGGGCGAAGCGCCCGATGGCAAATTGCGTGAAAGCGAATGGCTGGCCATCAGAAAGCCCGCCGCAATTTCTGGACAAAGGAAGCCCAGCGTCTGGGCCATTTGCCAAAAACGGTCGGCTCCCATGCGGCAAAGACCGCCGCCTTGGTGATTTCAGATCGCGTGGGATAGGCGAGAATCGCCCCGCCCATGTCGAACGTGCCCGATTTGCCGGTAATCATCTGCGTGAAGGGCAGCAGCAATTCGCCTGCATTGTCTCCACAAATGCTGGCACCGACCACCTTTTTGCCATTCAGCATAACCTTCAGATGGCCGCGCTCTCGTCCTTCAGCAATTGCGCGGTCATTATGATCAAACCCTTCGGTCACGATCTTTAGCCGGTCACCAAATCTGTCACGCGCCTCCCCCTCGGTAAGGCCGATTTGCGCCACTTCTGGCTGGGTATAGGTGCACCACGGCAAGGCGCGGAAATCCGCCTTGGCTGGCAGGCCAAGCGCGATTTCCAGCACTGCGTTGGAACCTTCATAGCCCGATATATGCGTCAGCCTTGGACCTTCGCGGCAATCACCGATGGCGTAGATATGTTTGATCGAAGTACGGCGACGGTCATCGACCTTGATCCCGTTTTCGCCCATTTCCATCCCGATCTCTTCCAGACCAAAGCCGGAAACCCGCGCCTTCCGGCCCGCTGCAACAAGCAGATGCGATCCGGTGATGGTTTCACCGCCGTCGGTGGTGACGGATATCTGACCCTCTGGCTCCGCTGTAACTTTTTCCGCCCGCGCTTTCACAAAGCGCACGCCTTCACGCTCCATGGTCTCCGCCACCAGCGCAACGCTGGCGCGGTCATCACGGCTCATCAATTTGCCCGGTTCGATCACAGTCACCACGCTGCCGAGACGGCAGAAACTTTGTGCCATCTCCATCCCGATTACACCGCCCCCGATGATGACGAGATGCCTTGGCTGCTCGGTAAGGTCGAACAGATTTTCATTGGTGAGGAAAGGCACGTCGGCAAGTCCGGGGATTGACGGGATGGCCGGCGCGCTGCCTGTGGCAATCACAATGCGCGGCGCGGTCAGCGTGCGGCCGGCGACTTCTACAGCGTTGGGCCCGATAACTCTGGCCCAATCGCGCAATACCTCGCAGCCCATATCCTCAAAGCGTTCCTCGCTGTCATGGGGGGCGATTTGCGCAATGGCGCGATGAATATGGGCATGTACGCCACCCCAATCGACAACCGGCGGCGCAAGCTGCACTCCGGCACGCTTTTCCTTGCGCGCTTCGGCAGCACGGCGTGCGCTGGCGATCAACGCCTTGGACGGCACGCAGCCATTGTTAAGACATTCACCGCCCATCTTTTCGCCTTCGATCAGCGCGGTCTTGAGGCCGAACATCGCGCAGCCGCCCGCCGCCATAAGGCCAGCGGCACCGCCGCCGATTACAATCAGATCATGCGAATATTTCATGGAACTCCGGAAGATAGAAATCTCGGCGTAACCGATACAGGGTGGGATACGAAATGTTTCGTGTCTATGGCCCAGTCATTCGCTGTCACGGGATAATCGGTTTCATGAATCTTCAGAATTCGCAGGACTATTACGGCAAAGTGCTGGCCGGATCGGGCGATTTGCGTACCGATGCCTGCTCCACACTCGAAATGCCGCAGCCCGCTGTGCTGGCCGCCTTGTCCAATGTGCATGATGAAGTGAAGGCGCGCTATTATGGCTGCGGGCTGGTCGTGCCCCAGGCGCTGACAGGATGCCGCGTGCTCGATCTTGGATCAGGCAGCGGACAGGATGCCTATCTGCTGGCGCAATTGGCAGGCGCAAACGGCAGCGTGACAGGCGTGGACGCAACGCCTGAACAGCTGGCCGTAGCGCGTGAATATCGGGGCTGGCATGCGGAACGTTTTGGCTTTGCCAATGTGGACTTTGTCGAAGGCGATATCGAAAAGCTCGATGAGCTGGGCCTGGAGCCCGGCAGCTTCGATGTCATCGTATCTAATTGCGTCGTCAATCTGGTGGCAGACAAGGCAGCAGTGTTCCGCGCCGCGCATAAATTGCTTAAGCCCGGCGGAGAGCTGTATTTCTCCGATGTATATGCAGACAGGCGCGTCCCGGCTCATCTGCTGGATGATCCGGTGCTGCATGGCGAATGTCTTTCAGGCGCGCTGTATTGGGGCGATTTCGATACGCTGGCCAAGGCTGCAGGCTTTGCTGATCCGCGTCTTGTCACGGATAGGCCGCTCGCCATCAATGATAAGACAATCGCAGAAAAGCTGTCAGGCATTGCCTTCGTCTCTGCAACCTACCGCCTGTTCAAGCTTGATGAGCTGGAGCCGCAATGCGAGGATTACGGACAGGCGGTGCGGTATAAAGGCACGGTGCCAGAACATCCGCAGGTCTTTCACCTTGATGCGCATCACGCGATGGAAACGGGCCGCACCTTCCCGATATGCGGCAATAGCTGGCTGATGCTGGCGGAAACCCGCTTTGCCGAACATTTCGGGTTCATCGGTGATTTTTCCCGCCATTACGGCGTTTTCCCCGGCTGCGGGACGGACACGCCCTTCGGAGGGACAAATGCTGACCGCACAATTGCAACGCCCGATGGGTCACCGTGTTGCTGAACATCCTGGTGACAGGAGCTGCCGGACTGATCGGCGGCGAAGTTTGCGCAAGACTGGTGGCAAGGGGCCATAAGGTCACTGCAATGGTCCGGCGCATACGCGAAGTGCGCGGCAATGACGGCGCGCAGCTTGATCGTATATCCATTGTTTCGGGCGATGTGACACTGCCTATGATGGGCGTGACAACTGCACCCTTTGACGTGGTGGTGCATTGCGCGGCCAGCCTCGAATTCGATGCGCCGGAAAATGAATTACGGGCCGTCAATATAGGGGGCACGCGCAATGCGATAGAATATGCGCAGGCTGCGGGTGCGCGTTTCCTATATGTCAGCACCGCCTACACCTGCGGCACGCGTGATGGTATGATCGCAGAAGCAGCAGTGCCTGAAGGCACGCAGTTCACCAATAGATATGAAGCGAGCAAGGCTGCGGCAGAAGCGGTGGTTGCAACAAGTGGAGTGCCCTTTGCCGTTGCGCGCCCGTCCATCGTACTGGGAGACAGCGCAGGCGGGACAATCCGCGATTTCCCTTCGCTCTGCAATGTTTTCCGCTTGATGGCGCGTGGCAAGGTCACGCAATTTCCGGCTGCTGCGGGCGCGACGCTTGATCTGGTGCCGATAGATCATGTGGCAGGCGGCATCGCCGCATTGGCAGAACAGATGGACGAAGCAGAGGGCGGCTATTTTCACCTCGTCGCTGCTGCGCCCACACAGGCGGCGCAGCTAGCGCATGGGGTGGCACGGGTGGCACATTTTCCCGATCCTCTGGTGGTCGAGCCCGGCGATTACGATCCTGCTGGGCTGCGGCCTGCCGAAAGGCTGCTGGCAGAACGCATGATCGGTACATTCGGGGCCTATTTCACCCGCAATCCGCAATTTTCGGATGCACGCTTTCGCGACCTGACCGGCCTTTTATGCCCTGATACCGACAACGCATGGCTCGATCGGCTAATCGCCTATGGGCTTCAGCGCGGCTATTTGCCTGCGGAGAAACTTCAGCGAATGTCGGGATAGTGGCGATGGAGCCGCTGGCGCGCCCCGATCCCCCACATGAAGCCGACCTTCAGATAAATCCAATTGGCTTTGATCGCGCCCCATTCGGCAATCCGGCGATCTGACGTTTCCACCGTTCGCCGAATCATCCTGACCCGGCCAAAACGGGTAAGGCGGATGCAAAGATCCGCCTCCTCCATCACCATTGCTTCAGGATCGCAGCCGCCACTGGCGATGAATTGACTGCGGCGAAAGAACATTGCGTGATCGCCAAACAGCAGGCGTGCACCCTTGAAAAACAGATGCGGTCGGAACAGGAGCGGGGCATACCAGGTCTTGACCCAATTATGCAGGGTCGTGCCCCAGCGGGTCTTGTCAGGGCCGCGGATTATCGGGGTAAATCCGGCGAGCGCGATTTTCGCATCGGCCAATGTCTGGCGCACAACCGCAACCATGTCTTGTGGCGGCACCGTATCTGCATGAAGCACCACCACCAAATCGCCTCTGGCCGCCTCGACGCCGGCATTGATTTGCCGCCCGCGTCCAGCCTTGGTGGATACCACGCGCCACCCCGCAGCTTTTGCAAGATTGACAGAGGCATCATCGCTGCCACCATCCACCGCCACGATTTCGAGCGGAGCAGGCTCCAGCGCGCTGACGTGGTGAATCAGTGCTGGCAAGGCTCGCTCTTCGTTCAGCATGGGGATGATGATGGAAAGGCCGGTCACGGTACCAGATCGGGCCAATTGGAGAGATCTTCCGGGCGGTCACAATCGTCGAGCGTTTCTAGGAGGCGATAAGCGATGTTGCGCTGCTCTAAGCGCGCCTCAGTCCGCTTAAGGACCGTTTCAGTCCCCCACGCCATATTGCCCCACAGGAACGGCATATCCTCTCGAAAACCAAGCAGATAATAGCCGCCATCGCGCGCCGGACCGATAACCACCGGCACATCCTCCAACGCATGCGCAGCATCGTGCAGATGCTGCACCTCAAGATCGGGAATATCAGCTCCCAGCACAATGGCGGGCGGCACTACCCGCGCCAGCCTTGCACCCAGATCACCCGTACCCTGGTCTTCCAGCAGAAAATCTGCTCCCAGCCAGTTCGCAAATTCACCTTGCTCGGCTCCGGTCGTGCGCACCACAAAGGGCAGCCCGCTCGCCTGCAAAACCGCAATGGTGCGTTCGACAAGCAAGCGATGGATCTGTGCCGCACCCTCATCCCCCAGCGCAGGGGCCAGTCGGGTCTTGGCTGCGCCCGGTGTCGGGAACTTGGCGAATAGCGAGATCGTGGGCGGCGGGCGAACCATCCCCCTCCCCTAGCCTTCCGCCGTAATGCTGGCGACCCGCATTGAGACCTTGCCCAAGCCCATGTCCTTGTGCGCTGTCGACGCTTCGTCTAGCCTGATGCCAGGTTCCGCTCATTTGTGGCGGGTGATAATTGCAAGAAAGTACTACCATGGCGGATCATATTCCGCCGGATGGACGCGATAAGGCCAGGACACGGGCGCAGGGCGCCAAAGGCGGATCGAACAACCGTCAGGCCAAGCCGAAACAGGCACGAAATCGCGCTCCCGGCGAAGGCAGGAAGAGCTCTCCGCAGCCCGTCGGCAGCTGGAGAAGGCCGCCCCACCATTCCTTCAAACAGGCCTATGCCGCCATTGATCTTGGCACCAATAATTGCCGCCTGCTGATCGCCCGTCCGGCTGATGAAAACTTCGTCGTGATCGACGCGTTCAGTCGCGTTGTCCGGCTGGGTGAAGGATTGGCGCAAACGGGAAAACTCTCCGATATCGCGATGGACCGCGCGCTGGGCGCCCTGAAAATCTGTGCTGACAAGCTGAAGAAGCGCAATGTCCATCTCGCCCGATCAGTCGCGACAGAGGCTTGCCGGCGCGCCAGCAATGGAGAAAAATTCATCCAGAGGGTGCAGGACGAAACCGGTATCGTGCTCGATATCATCAGCGCGCAGGAAGAAGCGCGATTGGCCGTGCTGGGATGTCATATCCTGCTGGAAGACGGCGTTGGCCCGGCGGTAATCTTCGATATTGGCGGCGGATCTACCGAACTTGTGCTTATCGAACCGGGCGCCCCGGTGCCGCGCATTCTTGATTGGCAAAGCGTGCCATGGGGCGTAGTTTCGCTTACCGAAACCGTCGGGCACGAAACGGGCGGCAGGGAAGAACGCCTTGCCCGGTATGACACGATGAAACAGCTCGTGCTGGACAGTTTTGCTGAATTTGCTCAGCGCATTTCGCGCCATGCATCGGCAGATCAGCGCCTGCTTGGCACCAGCGGAACAGTGACGACATTGGCCAGCGTTCACCTTGGCCTGCCGCAATATGATCGCAAGCAAGTTGACGGGTTGATGGTGCCGACTGACGCCATGCTCGATATCTCGCAGCGGCTTTCCGAAATGTCGCCAGAGCAGCGCAGCGAGCTCGATTGCATCGGGCATGAGCGCGCCGAACTAGTGGTGGCAGGTTGTGCAATTCTGGAAGCGATACTGGAAATCTGGTCCGCCCCCCGCCTGGGCGTAGCCGATCGTGGGATACGCGAAGGTATCTTGCGCAGCCTGATGACAGCGGATGCCGAAGGGGCAGAAGCGCAGGCAGCGCTGCGCAATCTCAAACACAACCAGGGGCAGGGCAAATGAGCCGATCGGGACAGGATTCGACGCGCCGCCTCACCAGCGGCAAGAAACGCAAGGCAAGCTCGCAACGCTGGCTGGAACGTCAGTTGAACGATCCATACGTCAAGAAGGCCAAGGACGAAGGCTGGCGAAGCCGTGCCGCGTTTAAGCTGATTGAACTGGATGACCGATTCGGCCTCGTGAAAGGCTCCAAACGCGTGGTCGACCTTGGCATTGCGCCGGGCGGCTGGGCACAGGTGGTGCGCAAACGCGCACCAGCGGCAACCGTGGTCGGGATTGATTTTCTGGAAACAGAGCCAATTGACGGCGTGACGATCCTGCAAATGGATTTTATGGACGATGGCGCCCCTGCCGCACTTGAAGGGGCGCTGGGCGGCCCTGCCGACCTGGTTCTGTCCGATATGGCGGCCAATACAGTTGGCCACAAACAGACCGACCATTTGCGCACGATGGCGCTGGTGGAAGCCGCCGCATGGTTCGCAGTGGAAAACCTGACCAAAGGCGGTGCGTTCCTAGCCAAGGGGTTTGCCGGTGGCACAGACAAGGACTTGCTGGATTTGCTCAAGAAGCATTTTCGCACGGTCAAACACGCCAAGCCCCCCGCCAGCCGCAAAGGATCGAGCGAATGGTATGTCGTAGCGAAGGATTTCAAAGGCAGGCCGGACTGACAGGCCCCTGAAACCAAAAAGCCCCGGCACTGATCTGGTTGCGCTGCTTATAGTGTATCCGGTTATATTCGATGCTCACGTTGTGGTTTGAGCGGCCCGGATCAAACCTGTCTCCGAAAGGCAGCCTTGAATTAGTCAGTGGACGCGGCGGGATGATTAGAACGCGAATTCCCGCCCGAATGGCATGATGCAAGCCTCGTCATGGCAACTAAAACACACTTAGCCCGTAAGCCACGCCGTCACTTACCAAGAATATTTGCTAGAGCTTTCACTTCCGTCCGCGACCTCGACTTCGTGGACGAAGCTTGACCTGAGACTCGTCCTGCGATTCGACACTGTCTTTTGGATGCAGTGTTGGGCGAGCGGAACGGGGTATCGGATAATGAGTGGGAGCTGGTCGGGCCGCTGTTGCCGCCGGAGCGCGGACGCGACCGCCAAACGGCGCAGGATAATCAACCGAAGGGACCCTAAGTGTCAGATTGCGCGGTAGTTGGGCACTGTGACTTTGAACTGATGATTAGACTTGAAACGGGGGGCAGTTCGGTGTGATTCTCATTCCATATCTGGCTCTTGTGCGAAGAAGTTGCACTTCAGGAAGCGAAAAACTTCAGCAACATTCGCGTCGTTCCAGGAATGAGCTTTGGCAAAACCACTTAGTTTATGGCGCACTCTCTGCTTCTTTGCCAACGGGACATTCCGCCATCCACATCAATTGCGGACGGTCCAAATTTATAACGAATCGGTCGAGAGCTTATTGTCGGTAGATATGGAGAATTCTGCAGGCAAAGTGCGGAATTAGCGGAGCTTGTCACGCCGTCGCCTACTGGCAGCTGTCACTATACCCCCCAGCACTGACCGGGGTTTTTCAAATTCTATCTCTGAACGCGGTCAGACATCGTCACCGACATTTTCGGCGACCGGCTGATCATCGCCCATTCCGCCAGCCGCCTCAATTGCGTCCGCTGGTTCGCCTTCGACTTCACCCGGGCCTTCACCTGGGGCATCGACGCCATCTTCACCCTCGGTCTCTTCCACCTCGGATTCGGGTTCCGGCAGTGCCGGTCCGCCACCATTGGCCAGCATGTAGAGAATGACATTGGCCCGGTCTTCCCCGCTGGAAAGGCCGGCGAAGCTCATCTTGGTGCCATTGGCAAATACGCGCGGGCTGGTGAGCCACGCGTCCATATTGTCATAATCCCAATTGCCGCCTTTGCCAGACAATGCGCTGGAATATGCAAAGCCTGCCGCATGGCCGCCAATAGGCGAGCCGAGCACGCCATAAAGATTTGGCCCGATCCCTGACGCACCGCCCTGTGCGATCGTGTGGCACGCGCTGCACTTGGCAAACACTGCCTCGCCCGCATCGGCGGAACCTGTGGAAAGCAGCGTGGCCAGCGAAGGGCCGGCATCCGCGCCCGCGCCGCCTTCGGCAGCCTCGATCACATAACCGGGATTTTCAGGCATCTCCACGTCGCCGCCATGGAAATAGGTATTGGCAACAATGGAGCCGCCAAGGGCGACAATCAAACTGGCAAGGACCCAGCCGAAAATGGTGTTCGTGCGATCGTTCATAGCTCTGGCGTTCTTCAGCGAGATTAGGTGTGGGTGGCGCTCTAGTGGCCACTGGCGCAGCGCGCAAGAGGGCTTTAGCTGCTTGTCGACCTGCAATAGCCAAGCTAGGCGCTTCGATCCAATGGACAGCTTCGCTCCCCCAGCCCTCGCCATGGTCGAAAAAATGCGGCTTGCCGCAGCAGAAGATCCTGCGCACGCAATCGCTTTTCAAGGTGCACCGGGCGCAAATTCGCACCGTGCGGTGCTGGAATGGGATCCCGCCGCTTTGCCACTGCCGTGCTTCAGCTTTTCCGACGCGATCGAGGCGGTCAAATCGGGAAAGGCGGGCTGCGCGATGATACCGATTGAAAATTCGCAGGCCGGGCGCGTAGCGGATATTCATTTTCTGCTGCCTGAAAGCGGGCTGTGCATCGTGGGAGAACATTTTCTTGCCATTCATCATGCACTGATGGCCCTGCCCGGCGCAGGTCCGTTCACGGCTGCTTACAGTCATCCGCACGCCCTGACGCAGAGCCGTCAATATCTGCGTGACCGCAATATGGTGCCGCTCAGCCATGCCGATACCGCCGGCGCAGCGGCGCATGTCGCTGATCTTGGCGACACCGGCATTGCCGCTATTGCCCCGGCGCTGGCGGCCGATCTTTACGGATTGAGCATTGTGGATAAAAATGTGGAGGACAGCGCTGACAACACCACCCGTTTTGTCGTGCTGGCCCCTGAACCGCTGGCCCCTGATCTGCTCGACGGGTGCGAGGCTATGACGACGTTCGTTTTCGAGGTGAAGAACATTCCCGCTGCGCTTTACAAGGCGATGGGCGGTTTTGCCACCAATGGGGTCAATATGACCAAGCTTGAAAGCTATCAGCGGGGCGCGAGCTTTTCCGCCACCATGTTCTATGCCGATATCATCGGCGCGCCGGGCGATCCCGCAGTAGACCGCGCACTGGAAGAATTAGCCTTTCACTGCAAGGGTGTCACGATGTTCGGCAGCTATCCCCTCGCACGCCAACGCGGATGAGCTGGGCCGGATGAGCGCAAAGACGAGGCCCGACTTCACCATCGCAGCCGATTCGCTGGATTGCCCGGATGTGCGTGCCCTGATAGATCTGCATCTCGCCCGCGCGCCGCGCAGTTCCCCCGTCCGCACGATACCTGCCCTGTCTGCCGAACAACTGGCGCAAAGCGATCTCAGTTTCTTTACCGCGCGGCTCGACGGCGCACTGGCGGCGATTGGCGCATTGCGTGAAATCAATGCTGCAAAGGGCGAAATCAAGTCGATGCGCACGGCAGACGCCTATCTCGGCAAGGGAGCGGGCTCTGCCATTCTCTCGCATTTGCTGGGGCTGGCCCGGTCGCGTAGGTATCGCTGGGTGGGCCTGGAGACCGGGCGCGCCTCCGCATATCTGGCAGCTCAGCGCCTTTATCAAAAACACGGGTTTCGGGAATGTCCGCCTTACAATGACTATCCGATAGATGATTTTGTCATGTGCATGGGATTAGAGATCGGTTGAACGAGGGTTTCGACGAATTTACGGCCTTCAAGTCATTGCTTCGTAACCTTTGCCATGCCACCTTGCCGCGGTGACCACGGGCAAGGGGAATGACGCGCTGCCGGCGCGGGGCGAAGATTTCGCGCAGGCGTGGCAGGATACACGCGCCGACGCTTCGATTCAGTTTGATCGTGTCGAATTGCCCGATCAGCCCCCACCGCCCGATTGGCTGATACGGTTCATGCATTGGCTAGGCGATGTGCTTTCCCCGATCGGCGCATTGCTGGTTCATCTATGGCCATTTCTCTATTGGATCTTGATTGCAGGGGGCGTTGCCTTGCTCGCCTATGTTCTTTGGCGCCTGATCGGCCCTGCGCTAGGCGTAAAACGAAAGACGTCGAGGGAAGAGGAATGGGTTCCCGATCAGCAAGAGGCACTTGCCCTGCTGGAAGAGGCAGACCGACTGGCGGCAGAGGGCCGCTATGACGAGGCGACCCATTTGCTGCTCAGGCGTTCGGTCGGACAGATCGCCCAGGCCCGCCCCGACATCGTCGAACCTTCCAGTACCGCACGCGAATTATCCGCGGAACCGCGCATTCCCGAAGGTGCACGCACCGCCTTTGCAGTGATCGCCGGACGGGTTGAACGCAGCCTGTTTGCGCTGGCTAAACTTTCATCCGATGATTGGCAGGCCGCGCGCGATGCTTATTCCGATTTTGCCCTACAGCAAAGGAGCCTTGCTGCATGAGCCGGGCGCGCAATCCTTTCCGGCCAGGCGTTACGCTTGCCGTTCTGACAGTGGGGGCCGGGGCATTCCTCCTGTTCCTTTTTGCCATTGGCCAGGGCTGGTCGGGATCGAATGATCGCAATGGCGGGGAACATGCTGCCTCAAACGGCCTTACAGGCTTTGCCGCCTTGGCCGCAATGCTCGAAAACAAGGGCCATGAAGTGATCCTGTCTCGCAGCCCCGGCGGTCAGGACGAATACGGCCTGCTGGTGTTGACCCCGCCCCATTTCGGCAATGTGGATGATCTGGCGGAGATCATCGAAAGTCGGCGCAAAACCGATAGCGGACCGACATTGGTAATTTTACCCAAATGGCTGGCAAGTCCCGTGCCTGAGCAGGCCAATATTGAGGCTGAAAAAGGCTGGGTGCTTCTGACGTCCGCCTCCAGTCCAAGCTGGTTCAACACCTTGAAATCTGGTGAAGGCGGCGCGCTGGCAATCGGGAAAACAAAGGGCTGGAGCGGTCTGGGCATGGCCGGATCGCTGCCCGATCCAACACAGGTTCAGGCCTTGACTACCCAGCCGACCAACGAAATGCGCGCACGCATCTTGGACAGCCAGGGTGACATTCTGGTGGCACAATTGCCGCCCTTCAGCACGACAGATCAGGGATATGAGCCCTATCCGACCATAGTGGTGTTCGAGCCCGATCTGATGAACAATTTCGGCATGGCGGACAAAGGTCGTGCGCGACTTGCCCTGACTCTGGTCGAAAATGCCATGCAGGGCCATGCGGACATGCCGATATATTTCGACCTGACCCTGGCCGGTCTTGGAACAAGCGAAAATCTTCTTACGCTTGCCTTCCGCCCGCCATTCCTGGCCGCGACCCTGTGCCTGCTGCTGGCCGCGTTGATCATCGCGTGGCGCGCCTTTCGCCGGTTCGGTCCACCCGTGGCAGAGGCGCCTGCGATGGCGCAGGGCAAACGCCAGCTGGCAAGAAACGGCGCGGCGCTGGTGGCACGGGTCAAGCGTTTCCACCTGCTGGCCGATCCCTATGCCGCGCTGATGGGCAAGCGCATTGCCGATGCGCTGGGCATCAATGAAGCCAATCCCGAGGCCCGCACTGCGGCGATTGAACGCGCGCTGGAACGGCGCAATGTGGAAGGCCCGGGCTTCGCTCGATTGGCCAGCGAATTGAAGGCCGCCAGTCGGCCAGGTGACATAATCCGCGCCGCGAGCGCATTGAAATCCCTCGAAAGGACGCTGAAACGATGAGCATGACCCTCGAACAGACCGCAGAGCTGGCGGGCGCGATCCGCACTGAGGTCGGTAAGGCCATCGTCGGGATGGATCAGACGATAGAGCATTTGCTTATCGCGCTAATATCGCAAGGGCATGTCCTGCTCGAAGGCCCGCCGGGCACTGCCAAGACCTTTCTCGCCAATTGTTTTGCCCATGCGTCCGGTCTCGATTTCGGGCGCATCCAGTTCACCCCGGATCTTTTGCCGGGCGACATCCTTGGCTCCAATCTGTTCAATTTCCAGACCAGCCAGTTCACCCTGACCCGCGGTCCGATCTTCTGCGAATTGCTGCTGGCTGACGAGATCAACCGCACGCCACCAAAAACACAGGCCGCTCTTCTAGAAGCGATGCAGGAACGCAAGGTCACGCTGGATGGGGAGACGCATCATCTGAATGACAGTTTCATGGTGGTGGCAACGCAGAACCCGATCGAAAATCAGGGCGTCTATCCGCTCCCCGAAGCGCAGCTGGATCGTTTTGCCTTCAAGCTGCTGGTTCCCTATCCCGACGCTGCAGAAGAAGCTCAGATCGTCCGGCGTTTCGGGGATCGCAGCGGTCCACAAAAGCCTGCCGATTTTGGCATCGCGCGGATCGCCACGCCAGATATCATCACCGCCGCGCAAACCGCGGTAAAGGACGTGACGCTTTCGCAGGAAGTTGTCGAATATGCCGTCTCGTTGATCCGGGCGACGCGTGAAAGCCCCGATCTTGCCAGCGGGGCCAGCCCGCGCGCCGCCGTGCTGCTGGCCAATGCGGCACGCGTACGGGCCGCATTGCAAGAACGCAATTATGTTATTCCCGATGACGTGAAGGCGTTGGCCACGGCCACGCTGCGCCACAGGCTGCTGCTATCACCTGCGGCAGAGATCGAAGGCAAGCTGGTGGAAGACCTCGTCGCTGGCTTGATCGAAGAGACAGAGGCGCCGCGCTGATTTGATGCGCATCCCGTTCCTCCCCATTGTTCCGACCGGGCGCATGCTGTTGCTGCTGGCATTGCTGGCGCCGGTTGCAGTGGTGATAGCGGCAACTGCCCCCACAGCATGGATTATTGCCCCAGCCGCAGCGCTTACGCTGCTGCTGCTAATGTCGATCGATGGCTGGCTGGCCGGCAGCGGTATACAGATCGACCTTACATTTCCTGACGATGCGGAAGTCGGACAGCCGGCCATACTGCGCGTCACCGCGCAGATCGAACGCGATAGCGATGCTGCCCTTCCCGAAGCCTCCATCGGGTTCGAGCCGCGCCTTGGCACGCGCGGCGTCACCAATTTCCGCTTGCGCCCGACGGGCACGGCAAATGGCTTTAGCGGCACGGGCACGGCTACCCCAGTGCGACGCGGGACGGGCAAATTGCACGATCTGTGGCTGCGCTGGTCTGGCCCGTTAGGGCTGGCGGTGCGGCAGGTTCACCAGCCGCTGGACGGGCGGATCAGGGTGTGGCCTGATCTTTCGCCCGTGCGGTCCCCTGTGTTGCAGGCATTCCTGCGCGACAGCCAGTTCGGCATTGTTGCACGCCGTATCCGCGGCGAAGGCACCCAGTTTGAAGCCCTGTCAGAATATGAGCCCGGCATGGACCGTCGCCGGATCGACTGGAAAGCAAGCGCCCGCCACACCGCCCTTTACGCCCGCGAAAACGAAGCAGAGCGCGACAACCAGGTGGTATTCGCCTTCGATTGCGGCCAGTCCATGTGTGAGCCGGTAGACGGCTTGCCGCGCATCGATCGTGCCGTTTCCGCAGCCCTCACTTCAGCCTATGTCGCCCTGAAGGGGGGCGATCGGGTAAGTCTTTTCGGCTTTGCCGATCATCCGCAGCTTATGACGCCTTTCGTCACCGATACACGCGCATTCCATCGCCTGCAAAGCGCGGCGGCAGATCTCGATTACGTGCCCCGCGAACCGAATTATACTCTGGCGCTCGCAACGCTTGCCGCGCGGCTCAAACGCCGTTCGCTTATCGTGCTCTTTTCCGATTTTGCTGACCCGACATCGGCACAATTGATGGTCGAAAGCGTGGAGCGGTTGGTCCGCCATCATCTGGTGATCTTCGTCACCATGGTCGATAGCGAATTGGAAGACCTCGCCGCTACACCGCCCGATAGCATGGGCGATATTTCCATCGCGGTGAGCGCCGATGCCCTCGCCCGACAGCGCGCGCTTGTGTTGACGCAATTGCGGCGGCTGGGCGTCAATGTGATCGAAGCCCCGCATGACAAGATCGGCTATCAATTGATTGATCTGTATCTCAAGACCAAGCGGGCAGAGGCAATCGGCTGATGGCGCTTCCATTCTTCAAAACTGCGGAAATCGCCCCGCCTGCCGATATCGAGGCCGCCTCGCTCAGGTCAGACCGTTTCCGGCTGGAACGCGAAGTGGACTGGCAGCGGCTGGAAGGAATCGTGACCGCGCTGGAAAAAGGACGTCCGCGCCGTATCAGCGATGATGATCTGCTCGACCTGCCGGTGCTCTATCGCAAAACCGCTTCCAGTCTTGCCGTGGCGCGCGAAACTTCGCTCGATGCGGCTACGCTAGATTATCTCGAGGCGCTGGTCCGGCGCGCATGGTTCCAGATATATGGTCCTCGCATCGGTTTCATCGGCTGGTTGCGACGTTTTTTTGTTGGCGGGTGGAGCGCATCTGTCCGCGCCATATGGCTCGACATCTGCATTGCATTTGCAGTGATGGTAGCGGGCACAGCGGTAGGCTGGCTGTTGGTGGCACGCGACCCGGACTGGTTCTACTCGCTCGTTCCTGGCGGCATGTCAGGCGGGCGTGCGCCAGGTGCAGAGCGTGCGGTGTTGGAGGAAAGCCTTCGCATTGCGGATGGCTCTGAAGGGCTGACAGTATTTGCCGCATCGCTGTTTTCCAATAATACGGGCGTTGCCATCATGGCCTTTGCACTGGGCTTTGCTTTCGGCATCCCGACATTATTGCTGCTGGTTTATAATATGGCCGTACTAGGCGCTATGTTCTGGGTGTTTGCCGATGCCGGGCTGGGCCTTGAATTTGCTGCATGGCTCTCGATCCACGGCACCACAGAACTTGGTGCCATCCTGCTGGCAGGCGCGGCAGGCATGCATGTTGGCCGCACGATGGCCTTCCCTGGAGAACGATCGATTCTTGCAGCGATGCAGGATGCGGGTGTGCGCGCCGCGCAGGTGATGGCCGGGTGTACAATCATGCTGGTAGTTGCCGGATTGCTGGAAGGCTATGCCCGCCAACTGGTCGGCGATACTGGCTCGCGCCTGCTTATCGGGGGTTTCATGCTGTTGTTCTGGCTGGGCTATTTCCTTACCGTGAAGCAACCGCGCGAGAGCGAGACATGAGCGGTCAATTGGCCGCCTTACGCCGTGATCCGGATAAGCGTGATCGTATGCTGGTAACGCCAGAAGGCCTTGCTTTGCCGCTGACAGTGGGAAGCCGCGGCGCGCGAGCCGCGGCGCTGCTCCTCGATCTCATAATCATCACCATCGGTGTGATTGTCTTTTTCATGGCGCTGGCCGGAGTAGGCATTGGCCTTTTCCAACTGGAAACCGGGTTTATTGCCAATCCGGTGCTGGAACTTGTCATCGTGCTGGTTGTCCTGCTGCTTTTTCTCGCTCGCTATGGCTATTTCCTGTGGTTCGAACTTGGCCCGCGCGCAGCGACACCGGGCAAACGCCTGCTAGGCCTGCGCGTTGCCGCGCGCGATGGCGGAAGGCTAACCGCAGAAATGGTTATTGCCCGCAATCTGGTGCGCGATGTGGAAGTTTTCCTACCCCTGTTCTTCCTGCTTGGCGGAATGCACGAAGCAGGCATTTCCGGCGCGGCAGCGGGCCTCTGGTTGGCGGTTTTCGTCCTGTTTCCGTTTTGCAACAGGGATGCCTTGCGTGCTGGCGACCTTGTTGCTGGAACCTGGGTGGTCGAGGCCAAGTCCGCCAAGCTCAAGGAAGCCATGTCGCTCGCGCCCGATCGCAGTACCGAATACCGTTTCGGTGAGGCAGAGCTATCTGTCTATGGCGAACATGAATTGCAGGTACTCGAAAGAGTTTTGCGGCAGGACCAGACCACCGCACTGCGCGATGTGGCAGAAGCCATTGCTACCAAGATCGGCTGGCAAATCGGCCGCGGAGACGAACGTGAATTCCTGGAAGCCTTTTACGCTGCCCTTCGCGGTCATCTGGAAAGTGGAATGCGCTTTGGCAGGCGCAAACGGAATAAGCATTCGTAAACAGGGGTAACTTCTCCCGGCGCCCGTTCGCATTTACCGAACTCCCATGTTAGACAATGAAAATGAACAGACTTCGGGAAGGAATATAATGAGCAGATATCGCTTTGATCCGGATCTCGCCGTGCAGATCCTGGAAAAGGTCGGGTTGGCTGTCGTCATCCTGATTGTCACCTGGCTGCTCGCCAAAGCTGCGAAATGGGCTTTCGCCAAGCTGGTAGACAATGTCTCATTCCTCCAGCGAGCAACGTCCAGCGGCGAAAGCCTCGGCTTGCAACTGGGCAAGATCGTTTCCCTCCTTATCTGGCTATTCGGCCTGCTGGCTGTGTTGCAGGTGTTTGATCTTGGCGGCGTAATGCGGCCGGTCACGACTTTGCTGGATTCGATCATGGGCTTTGTGCCCAATCTGATCGGTGCGGCGCTGATCTTCTTTATCGGCCTTATGGTGGCGCGGATCCTGCGCGATCTGACCGTCACCGCCTTGCAGACCGTCGATTTCGACAAATGGGCGAACAGGGGCGGCGTCGATAATGTCACCGGCAATGCCACCATCAGCCGGACCATTGGCGTGATCGTCTATGTCCTCGTCATCATCCCGGTCGCGATCATGGCGCTCGAAGCATTGAACCTGGAATCCATTTCGGCACCTGCAAGCGATATGCTGCAACTGATCTTCGATGCCATTCCGCGCATCATCGGTGCGGCGATCCTGCTTGGGCTGGGCTATCTTATCAGCCGCTTCGTGGTGGATATATTGAAGCAATTGCTGGCTGGTCTCGGCGTTGACCGTTCTCTGGCGGAAAGCGGCCTCCTGCCCGATGGAACGCATGCGTCCAGCATCATTGCCCGCGTAGCACAGGTGGCTATTATCCTGTTTTTCGCCATTGCGGCGACACGGCTGCTGGCCTTTCCTGAACTCACCGCCATCCTCAACGAAGTGCTCGAACTCGGCAGCCGCGTGATTTTTGGTGCGGTAGTGATCGGCTTCGGCTTCCTGCTGGCAAATCTTCTTGAACGCGTGCTTGCTGGCACTGGCGGCAGCGCAGCCGGGCAGATTGTCAAATGGGCGACGATCATCCTCTTCACCTTCATGGGGCTTAACTTCACCGGCGTTGGCGAAGTCATCACCGGAACCGCCTTCACCGCAATGGTGGTGGGTGCATCGGTCGCCGGTGCGCTGGCCTTTGGCCTGGGTGGGCGTGAATGGGCGGCGCGCAAGCTGGAACAGCTTGACCGGAAAATGGACGATGCGTCCTCCAGCGCAACGGCACATGTCGCCCCCACTGCCGACCCAGAGGATCTGCCCCCTGGCGCATAGGCGAATTGGGTGTCCGGTCTTTACGACGGACATTGAATGAAGTTACGGGGCGCAGAGCCATGATACTGCGCCCCGCCTTCATTTCGGACGCCGAAAGCCTCGCCCATTTGGGCCGATCCAGTTTTTGTGCCGCCTTCGAACATCTCTATCGCCCGCAAGATCTCTCGGTCTTTCTGGAAGAGGCCTATAGCGCCAGCGCTATTACCGCAGAGATTGAGAATCCGGAGATCACCCATCGGCTAGCGCAGGATGACGATGGCGGGCCGCTGACCGGATTTATCAAAGTCAGGCAACCAAGCGGTTATGCCGAACATTCCGACGCTGCCAATCCACTTGGGCTCGGCCAGCTTTATTGTGACCCTGCCCGGATCGGCGAAGGAATAGGCGCAGCTCTGATCGATTGGGCATTGGACGACGCTCGGCAACGCGGTTGCGATGCAATCCAGCTATCAGTGTGGAGTGGAAATGTCGCCGCGCAGCGATTTTACCAACGCTATGGCTTTGCGAAAATTGCCGATATCGATTTCTGGGTTGGCGAGCAGCGCGACGATGAACTTCTGTATGAATTGATACTTTAGGGGCGATTTGCGCAACCGGATTAAGCCGCCATTAGCTCTTTTTGGGCACATTTGTCTCAATGTCACAGGTCGCATATATCCTTCCCCAATGCCCCAGCCCGGCTTCCCGGCTGACCGATGAATTTATCAATGATCCGGGCATCAAGAGCATTCTTGCCAGCGTGCGCGAGCATATCGGCGTGGAAATCGCCTTCGTTTCCCGCTATATTGAGGATGCCAAGCGCGAACTCACCCATGTCAGCAGCGATCATGACCTGCATATGAGGCCGGGCTTTCAGGAGCCGCGAGAGAATTCTTATTGCTGGCATATCCTGCAAGGCAGTCTGCCGGAGTTGATCCCCGACCCGGCTGATTTTCCGCTGGCCAAAGACCTTTCGATTACCAAGTCTCTGCCCGTGGGCTGTCACATAAGCACGCCGCTGCGGCTGGCAGACGGAACGGTCTGGGGTAGTTTTTGCGCGATGGGTCACCACCCGGACCACACGCTCAATATGCGGGATCTCGCGATTCTGAAGAGTTTTGCCAGCCTTGTAACGGAACGTATCGAGAGCGCTCTTGAAAAAGACGTCAGCCGCCCAGAGGCGCGCGCGCTGGTCGAATCCATGCTTGATGGGCATGGCGTTTCTACTTTCCAGCAGCCCATCATCTCGCTTGAGACGGGCAAACCTGTGGGTGTGGAGTGCCTTTCCCGCTTCCCTGATCTGACGAAGCGCGGCCCTGATGCATGGTTTGAAGATGCCGAACTGGTCGGCCTTGGCAAGGAATTGGAACTGACTGCCGTTTCCTGCGCACTCGATACCGTCGCGCACCTGCCAGAAGGCGTCTATGCAACGATCAATGTGTCACCGGCAACAGTGGCATCTGGTGCACTGCGCAAGTTGCTTCAGGATACCCCCACCGCCAGTCTGGTGATCGAAATTACCGAGCATTGCCAAGCCAATGATCTTTCGAAGTTGGCGCGCGAAATCGCCGCTATCAAGCCTTATGCGCGCATCGCGCTCAAGAAAGACGTCGGTATAGGCTATGCAGGCCTGCGCCACATCGTCGATTTGCAACCCGATATCCTGAAGATGGATATGGTTCTAACGCGGGGAATTGAGGGCGATCCAGCGTGCAAGGCAATGACAGCGGCACTTGTACATCTGGCGCATGAATTGAATTGCGAACTGATTGCCGAGGGAATTGAAACCGAGGGCGAAGAAAAGATCATGCGCGAATTGGGCGTCGATTGCGGGCAGGGATATTATTATGCCCGCCCGCTTCCGATCGTTGCGGCACAGCGCTTCCTTCTGGATCGCGGTGCCCAACCTCGATAATTCGGGTTTGTGCCCTCAGTTTTCGCCTCGTAGAGCGTCCTGCTGTTCGCGCGTCATTTCCTGTGCTGCATAGATATCGCCGCCTTTGATCTGCAATTCCATGCGCCGGTGATCGTTTTCCCTGTAGGTCGCCTCTGCGCGTTCGATCTCTTCTTCGCTGAGACCAACATTCTCCAACGCCATAAGGGCCATGCGAAGGGCCGATTCACTTACCTCGCGCATCACATATTCGACCGGGCTATTTGCAAGATCTATGATGGAACGCCTGTCAAAACCGCGCACATAGATCGTCGCCTGCGGAAAGGCATCATGCACTGATGTGATCAATTGCGTGTCGGGCACTTCATCGGTGCAGAACATGATCAGCTGCGCATCACCAGCCCCAGCTTGTCGCAGCAGGTCGAGCCGCCTTCCATCACCAAAATAGACCTTGCTGCCGAAATCTTCGGCGAGATCAATCTGCGCAGTTTTCCGCTCGACAATCGTGAGCGCCAGACCGGCGACCTGCAAGGTATTGGCAACGCTCTGCCCGAACCGGCCATATCCGATGATGACTGCGCTTGCACTCTCATCCACTGGCTCTTCGCGGGTTTCCTCTGTGCCACCCGGTTCCTGCCGTATGCGACGCGTGGCCATCATCAGGAAAGGCGTGGCAGCCATTGACAAGGTGACGACGGCCCCGAAAATGCTGACAGATTCAGGCGCAATCAGCAATGCGGACCGTGCCTGCGCATAGAGTACAAAGGCAAATTCGCCGCCCTGACTAAGCAACAGGCCCAACGCCAGGGCAGCGCGCCAACGCATCTTCATCAACAGGCCAAGCCCCATGATGATCGCGGTCTTCACCAAAATAAGAAGAACTGCAAAACCGATCACGAAGAAGGGATTCTGGGCTACCGCGTTCAGATCGAGCATCATGCCGACCGCAAGGAAAAAGAGGCCCAGAAGAATGGAGCGGAAAGGCTCGATATCGGCCTCCAACTCGTGCCGGTAAGGGGTATCGGCCAGCATGACACCGGCGATAAATGCGCCCAATGCAGCCGACAGGCCGAGCGATTGCATCACCACCGCACTGGCAATAACCGTAAACAATGCGGCGACGATAAACAGCTCGCGTTCGCCCAATCCCCCGATCAGGCGAAACAGTGGTCGGATCAGCAGACGACCAGCAATGATCAGCCCGGCAATCGCGCCCAGCGTAATCAGCCCGAGAAGCCAGCCGGAATGGCCCGTTTCCTGCGCGGGATTGCGGCTCATCGCAGAAATGATGGTAATCAGCGGGATGATCGAGAGGTCCTGAAATAACAGGATGGCAAAGGCGCGCTCACCAAGCGGGGTGCGCAGCCGCCCCGCTGACTGCAGCAAGGGCAGTACTTGCGCGGTGGAAGACAGGCCAAGTGGCAGGCCGATCGCAAGCGCGGCTTCAAATGTATAACCTGCCAGCGCCAGAATCGTAGCGGTTACCGCCAGTCCGCAGGCCGCTACCTGCGCCAGTCCCATCCCGAAAATGGCACTTTTCATGCGCCACAATCGCGCCGGGCTGAGTTCCAGGCCGACCACAAACAGCAGCATTACGATGCCCAGTTCGGCAATTCCGGCCATTTGCTCGGCATTGCCAACCAACCCCAGCATATGCGGACCCAGCAAGGCCCCAGCCACCAGATAGCCAAGTGTCGCCCCTAGCCCCGCGCGCCGGAAAGCAAGCACCGCCACCAATGCAAAACCCAGCATCAGTAGGATGTCACCCAGCATTGGTCCGGCATGTTCTTCCATCGCTCAGGCCTCCAGCCGGGTAGAAAAGGTGATCACAGCCATTTCCATTTCCAGAACAGCAACAGCTGGCCGACCAGAATCAGGCCGCACAGACCTGCGACAATCCAGAAGCCATATGCATCCTCCACACCAGGCATGCCGCCCACATTGATCCCCATCAGTCCGGTGATGAACCCCAAAGGCAGGAAGATACCGGCAACAATAGTCAGCATGTAGGTTGCAGATTCGCTGCTGGCGAGACTGCGCGCGCGCAATTCGTCCTGCAGCACCAACGCGCTTTCCTTGCTGATGTCGATATCGTCGAGATAGCGGCGCAAGCGAGCGATACTTTCCACGATCTCACGCCGGTCATGATCTTCAAACCATGCTGGTGCATCGCGGTTTATCTGTTCGAGCGCTTCGTGCTGAGGCGCCATGTGCCGTTTGAGCGCCAGACAATTGCGCCGGATTGTCGAAATCTGTTCGAGCAGTTTTTCCGGCTCTTCTTCGATATCGGCGTCTTCCAGCTCGTCGATTTTGTCATTCATATCGATCATCGATTGGTTCATGCGGATGACGAGGCGCTCAACAATCTGGACAATTGCGCTGCCTGCATCGACCGGGCCTCTGCCGTCATCAAGCAGCGCGATGATGTCACGCGGGGTCTGCATCGGCAATTTACGCAAGGTAATCAATCGGTTGCCATCGCACCACAATTGCAGGGAGATCATGTCTTCTGGTTGGGCGGAGGGGTTGAAATTGATCCCGCGAAGGGTGGCAACAAGGGCATCGCCTTCGCGCAAGGCGCGTGGCCGTGTGGAATCGGAAACCAGCATTACCGCTGTTGCAGCCGGGACACCAAGCACATCAACCAGCCAGGTCTTCATTTCCGGCACATTACGGCGAAGGTGTGCCCATAGGACTTCATCGGGTGCGGAGGGCGTCCAGTCGTCCACATCTGCCCGATTGATGGAATAGCCGCCGCCCTTCCCGTCAAGCACCCTGGCGAAGATCAACGGATCAGTGCCTTCGGTCGCGTCTGTAATGTTCTGTTCGAGCATAATTGCACCCTGCACTATTCGATTTCTCCTGTCATTGCCCCTTCACACGCCAGCGTCTATATCGGCGGACATGTCAGCTGATGCCATTTCCGCAGTGCGCCCGTGGCGCATGATCGATCGCCGCAAGTCACGCCAGATCATGGTGGGCAATGTGCCTGTTGGCGGCGATGCTCCGATCACCGTGCAGACCATGACCAACACGCCGACCGAGGATGTGGCTGCCACGATTGACCAGATCCGCCGGTGTGAGGATGCCGGCGCTGATATCATTCGCGTTTCGTGCCCCACGGCTGAATCAACAGCGCATTTCGACAAGATCACACGGGCATCCGCCATTCCCGTCGTGGCCGACATCCATTTCCACTACAAACGCGCGCTGGAAGCGGCAGACAAGGGTGCTGCCTGCCTGCGCATCAATCCCGGCAATATCGGCAGTAGCGAGCGTGTGGCCGAAGTGGTTCGCGCCGCAAAGGCCAATGGCTGCGCAATCCGCATTGGCGTAAACGCTGGCAGCCTCGAAAAGGACTTGCTCGAAAAATACGGAGAGCCTTGCCCCGAAGCGCTCGTGGAAAGCGCGCTTGATCATATCAAGCTGCTGCAAGACCATGACTTTCACGATTACAAGGTCGCGGTGAAAGCGAGCGACGTTTTCCTAGCCGTTGCTGCTTATCAGGGCCTTGCAGAGACGGTCGATTGCCCACTCCACCTCGGCATTACAGAGGCTGGCGGATTGATCGGCGGCACGGTGAAAAGTTCTATCGGCATCGGCAATCTGCTGTGGGCCGGCATTGGTGATACGATCCGCGTGTCGCTTTCAGCGCAGCCTGAAGAAGAAGTGCGCGTCGGTTTCGAGATCCTCAAGTCACTTGGCCTGCGTACGCGTGGTGTCCGCGTGGTGTCCTGCCCATCATGCGCGCGCCAGGGATTTGATGTTATCAAGACAGTGCAGGCGCTGGAAGAACGCCTGCAACATATCAAGACCCCGCTTTCGCTTTCGGTTCTGGGTTGCGTGGTCAATGGCCCCGGCGAAGCGCGCGAAACAGACATCGGCATCACCGGTGGCGGCGCGGGCAAGCACATGGTCTATCTATCGGGCGTGACCGATCATCATGTCGAAAGCGCAGACATGCTCGATCATATCGTGACGCTGGTCGAAGCCAAGGCGGCCGAGATTGAATCCGACATGATCGATGCAGGCGCGGCAGATCGTGTCCCGGCGTGAAGCTTGCTCCACGTCGTTCACCACGCCGATTACATGGCCCCGCCACCCACTAGCGGCACCTTCAAATTCGACAAATATCAACTTGTCATGACGGCGCTGCGGCACAGCGGCTTCGCCATTACAGAACATGCGCCACATCCGATGCCGCGAAGCTGGCTGGAAGCCATCCATTGCCCTGACTATGTCGAGCAGGTCTTCACCGCCAATGTCCCCCGCGAGAAGGAACGACGCATCGGCTTCCCCGTAACTGCGCATATCGCCAACCGTGTGCGGCACACCAATGGCGGGACATGGCTCGCTGCCAAACTTGCCATGCAGCACGGTTTTGCCGCTAATAGCGCAGCGGGCAGCCATCACGCGTTGCATGATACGGGCGCCGGCTACTGCGTCTTCAACGATCTCGCCGTCACCGCGAATCGCCTTGTGGCAGAAGGCGATGCGCGGCGTGTGCTGATCATCGATTGCGATGTGCATCAGGGCGATGGCACCGCCAGTCTCCTGGCTGGACGCGAAGACGTTTTTACCCTGTCCTTTCATGCGGAGAAGAACTTCCCTGTCCGCAAGGCCCGCTCCACCCTCGATGTGGCGTTGCCTGACGGGATGGCCGATGCTGATTACCTAGAAGTGCTCGAAACGCATTTATCCCGCGTGATGAACAGGTTTTTACCCGATATTGTGCTTTATCAGGCGGGGGTCGATCCGCATGTGAATGACAAGCTTGGCCGGCTCTCTCTTAGCGATGATGGATTGGTAGCACGTGATCGCTATGTCCTTGGCGAAGCGCGAAAAAGGGGTTTGGCATTGGCTAGCGCGCTGGGCGGGGGATATGGGAGGGATCAGTCCGAGGTAGCAGCGCGTCACGCACGCACGATGCTCGCCATGGCCTATCCGCAGGCCGATATTGCGATGCTGAAAAAGGGTCAGGCGGCCTTTACCGGGGTTTAAGATCACTCCGTTAGACTTCGAAACCATGGATATCCGCATACCTTTGGCCGGCGTGCTGGTCGCTGGCGGTCTGCTTGGCCTCGCCATGCCGATGATCGCCGATGATGATGCCGCGCAGGGCTCTGTTGCCGATGGCGCGCAGGTAGATGGACATCGCGATGGTGAAACGCTGGCAATGGTGGGCAGTGGCGCAGGCTCTGCCACTTGGGCCACGGAAACCGTGCTTGATCGCGCATCGGACGGCCATTTCTATGCCGATGTTGTGGTCGATGGCACCACCGCACGCATGATGGTCGATACAGGCGCAAGCGTGATCGCGCTGACCGGTGAAGACGCGGCAGCTATGGGTCTTTACTGGGATGCCAGCGAAGTCGGCCCTGTGGCGCGGGGTGCCAGCGGTGCTGTCCACGGTGTGCAGACGCGACTTAACCGCGTGACAGTAGGCAATTTCGAAGCGCATGACGTGGAGGCGCTCATCATTCCTGAGGGGCTTGGCATTTCGCTTCTGGGCCAGTCTTTTCTTTCCACTGTGCAATCGGTTGAAATCGCGGATGACCGCATGATGCTGGAAAGCTGACCGACATGAATATGAGCAGCCTTCTACCTCGGCGCTGGCGCAGCAAGCTTGAAGCCACGCGCCATGCAGAGGCGATTACCGGGATCCTCCAGACACCGCCCATCGCCGCAAGGCAGGATGGCGTGGTGCTGTTTTCCATGATCGGAACGGCGGTATTGCTGCCCTATCTGGTCGCGGTCAAAAGCCTCCATCACGAATTGGATCGGGGACGCATTGCCATTCTTGATGACGGAACGCTGACCGCGCAGGACAAGGCTATTCTGGCGCATCATTGCAGCGATCCCGAAATCATGCGGATTCAAGATGTAGTGCTCGGAGAATTTCCGAAAGGCGGCACATGGGAACGCCTGCTCACTATTCTTGACCGGCGCGGCGGTGAATACTGGATCCAGCTCGATAGTGACACGGTGACGCTAGGCCCTGTGCCCGATGTGGTCGATGCCATTGCCCGCAATCGCAGCTTCCTGTTTCTGGGCGAAGCTGAATCCTCCATCGGTCCGCTGCCACTGCCGGAATTCCTCCAGCAATTTTACCCCGAAGGCGCGAAGGACTCGCATGTGCAATCACGCATCGAATCCGGCTTTGACCGGATCGATACTGCGCGCGGCTGGGAATATGTGCGCGGATGTTCCGGATTTGCGGGCTTTGCGGCACTGGGTGCAGGCCGCCGACTGGCCTCCGTTTTTCTTGCCGAGATGAAAGCCATCATTGGCGAGCATGACGTGAGCATCTGGGGCACCGAGCAGGTCACGTCGAACTTTCTCCTGTCCAACGAAACCTCGCTATTGATACTGCCCTATGATCGCTATCTCAATTACTGGCGAGAGGCGTGGGACGATGATGCAAGGTTCGTGCATTTCGTGGGGACGCATCGTCACCATGATGATGCCTATATCCGCGCCAGCCTTCAGGCGATTGCTAATTTGTCTGGTTAAGTGGCCTTCCAGACGCCGATAGAAACACCCCTGCAGAAGGGTAGCGCCTTGCTGAGAGCGCGAAAAGGGGCACGAAAGAGACAATGCGCTTCATTCAGATGCAAGTGAGCGCGCTTCTTTACCGGTCCAGCTAAAGAGCCGGGGTTTTGTATGGACTTTGTTCAACTTAGATCGTGTATGCAAGAGTAATGAACCGTCGCCAGCTTCTCACTTCGTCCCTTGCCGCAAGCGCTGCATTGGCTACGCCTGCACGTATTTTCGCCAAGGCTGCGCCCGATCCGCGTACGCGCCGCCTGCTCGATGTGGCCGCACGCGAAGTGGCACGGCATGGCAATACGCTATGGCGCAGCGATGTTGTCGGCCTTGCCGATTATGGCCTTCATTCAAGCCTGCCACGTTTCCATTTCGTCAATCTCGAAGCGGGCACTGCGGATAGTGTGCTGGTCAGCCATGGCAGCGGCTCCGATCCGGAACATGATGGCTGGCTCAACGGATATTCCAACCTTCACGATAGCTGGGCAACCAGCCGCGGGGCGTATATCACTTGGGAATGGTATGAAGGGCGATATGGCACGTCTGTTCGCCTGGGCGGGCTCGATCAGGATAATTCCAATGCCTTTCCGCGCGCCATCGTGATGCACGCCGCATCCTATTCCACGCCGGAACATGTCGCACGCTGGGGCCGGCTTGGCCGCTCCAACGGCTGCTTTGCTTTTGCGCCCGACATATTCCCACAGGCATTGGTCCGGCTTGCCGGCGGGCGATTGCTGTTCGCCGATACGCTGGGCATCGGACCGTCTGGCGCGGATATTGCCCGGCCCGCGCAGGAGCCGGTCGATTTCCATCGTCTGGCTGCAAATAACCGCGCGCGTGAGCAAGGCGCTCTTGCTTCGGCGGAGCAACAAAGCGCGCTGGAGCGTGCGTATATGGAAGCCAACCCCGGCTTACAGACCGATCTCGATCGGTAGGTCTTAACCCTTCACCTCAGCTTACCGTGGTGCGGGCATCTTCCACAATCTCGATCACTTCTTCGTCGCTTTCGCGCGCGCGATTGCCGACCCGCGGCGCATCCAGCGCGGCCAGCACCGGTGCATCGCGATCGTAAATGTCATCAAAGGTGCGCAGATTGCCGTCGATATCCACGCCCATGGTGAAATAGGTGATGTAGACCGGCATCGTGCGTTCGACCGGAACACGGGTATATTCGCCACTGGTCGAGATGCTGACAACTTCATCGCGCGATGCGCCCTGACCCAGAATCGCCACCGTCATCGCCAGTTCCAGTGCTCTTTCCACGCGGATGCAGCCGTGGCTGCGGGCGCGGTTATCGCTGTTGAACAGGCCACGCGCAGGCGTATCATGCAGGAAAATGGCGTGCGGATTAGGCATGTCGAGCTTCATCATGCCAAGGGAGTTGTCGGGGCCGGGCTGCTGGACGACAGTGACCCAGCCATTGTTGCCGCGCGTGGCAGTATAGCCATTTGCACGCGCCCAGTTCGGGTTGTTGAGGACACGGTTGCCCAGCCCTTCGCCTCGCACAATGCTTTGTGGCACTGTCCAGGTCGGGTTGAACACCACGCCTTCCACCGTTTCGGCCAATTGCGGCGTCGCGGTGCGTCCCGGCGCGCCGACAATGGTGCGATAAGACCGGATAATCTGGTTGTTCACCGTCAGCCGCAGCTGGTATTCGGGCACATTGGTAATCAGATACTGCGCGCCAAGATCGCGCGCCAGCCAGCGCCAGCGATCCATATTAGCGCGGATGATCCTGCGACGTTGCGTATCGCTCTCCGGCGTGGCGGCCAGTGCTTCGCGCAGGGCGGCATAATCGGGATGGGTCGGGTTAAGCGATCCCAGCACCCGTGCAATTTCGCCCGTTTCAAGCGCCTCTGTCATGAGCGCGCCTGTCGCCAAAACATCAGCATCGGGATCCACAACGAACCACTGGCGGCGCGATTCCATTGGCGTGCGTCCGTCGCGCAAATCTTCTGCCAGCCATGCGAAAGCTTCGCTGGCCAGGGCATCCAGTTCCTCACCCGGTCCACGAGCGATCTCGGCGCGCAATTGATCGGCATGGTAATCGGCCGGATCGAGGCCCTCAGCGCCGATATTCTCGATCACCTCCACGAGTGCATCGGCATGGGCCAGTGGCCATTGCATCATTTCCACAATACGTGGATCGGCCTGCACTACCTCGCCGGACTGGAAGCCGGGGATCTCCTGGACCCGATCCGGTGCATCATCATGCACCGGTTCCTCCTGGAAAATTTCCGGCCTCAGATCCTGCGGTACAGTGACTTGCGTATCGGAAGCCTCGACAGAATCATCATCCTGCAGGATGTCCTGCGCGGACATGGTCTGGGACATGCCGGGGGCAGCAAGAGTTGCGGACATGGCAATAACGCCAAAGGCACCGGCAATACGCATCAGTTTCGTGTTCCTGTTCATCAAGGGCAAGCTTAAATAGTGCCGATTTAGCCCAAGTCTATCAAGCATTCGCGCTTTCACGGGCCTGAACCGGCATCGTTCACCGTTAATCCAAGGTGACGGCCAGGGATTGGGCTTCTACAGGACGCAGAGATGCAACCAGCCCATCGCCTGTGGATGCCTTTCCTTGTCGCGCTTGCCGGAGTGGGCCTGCTGTCGCTGATGGACGCGCTGATGAAGAATGCGGCCCTGGTGGCCGGCGTTTACAGCGCATCCTTGTTACGCTCTCTGTTTGCTGCCGTGGTTGTCGCGCCATTCTGGCTTGGCGGTGGATTCACCTGGCCGCGCGGGCGCATTCTGCGTCTGCATATCGAACGCGGCATCGTGTCTGCCGTGATGGCACTGTCCTTCTTCTATGCGCTGACCAAGCTGCCCATCGCCGAAGCCATCGCGATCAGTTTTGTCGCCCCTCTGCTCGCGCTCTATTTCGCGCATCTGTTGCTGGGAGAAAGCATCTCGCGCTCAGCCATCTGGGCATCGCTGGTGGGGCTTGCGGGAACGCTGGTCATTGTCAGCGGACGGCTTGGCCACAGCGATTTTGACGAAGGCGCTGCGCTGGGGCTTGCCTCGCTGTTCTTTTCCGCTGTGCTTTACGCCTATAATTTCGTCGTGATGCGGCGCCAGTCACAGCTTGCCGGGCCGCTGGAAGTGGCGACATTTCACTCTGGCGTGGGCGGATTGGTGCAATTGCTGGCCGCGCCCTTCTTCTTTGCAATGCCCGCTATGCCGGAGCTGGGGACCATCGGCATGGCTGCCATTCTCACCGTAACTGCTTCCATGATGCTTGCCTGGGCCTATGCCCGCGCGCAGGCGCAGGTGCTGGTCCCGGTGGAATATACCGGCTTCCTTTGGGCTGCGCTGTTCGGCTGGATGTTCTTTCAGGAAGTTGTCACAGGGCCGACAATCATCGGCGTGGTGCTGATAGTTGTCGCCTGCTGGATCGCAGCGCCCAAGGCACGGCGCAAGCGCAAGGCCCTGTCCGATCCTGCCAGCTAAACCGGTTGCGCCCGCTTGGTCAGCACCTCTTCTTCAGGCTCTTCGCTAAACCAGTCCGAACCCTGCCAGATCAGCCCCGCAGCAGCGCCGAGGAAAGCTGCCACGACCAGGGCAATCAGCATGACGAACACGCCCAAGGGTGCTTTTTTGCCCTGTGGATTTCCCAATGCCATCGACCAATCCTTTATTGCAGAAATGCGTAACAAAATTGCCTGCAGCGCCAATATTGGCCCGCCCACTTGACGTGCCGCCGCCAAACGCGCAGGTCGCGCCAAAACATGACCCTCTCCTCGCATCAGGAGGGGTGATTACGCAACCGTTAAACAGGAAACCCAGCACATGACCCAGGTTGGCGCCAACTCGCTCAACACGCGCAAGACACTCGACGTGAATGGCAAGGAATATGCCTATTATTCCTTGCATGCCGCGGCAGAGAAATTTGGCGATGTCAGCCGTCTGCCCCATTCGATGAAAGTGCTGCTGGAAAATATGCTGCGTTTCGAGGATGAAGGCTTCACTGTCGGTGAAGATCACGTCCGCGCCATCGTGGACTGGCAGAAGAACCCCGCGACCGGCAACGAAATCCAGTATCGCCCTGCACGCGTGCTGTTGCAGGATTTCACCGGCGTGCCTTGCGTGGTCGATCTGGCTGCAATGCGCGATGCGATCGGCAAGCTGGGGGGCGATACAGCCAAGATCAATCCGCAAGTGCCCGTCAACCTCGTCATCGATCACTCTGTGATGGTCGATGAATTCGGCCACCCCAAGGCATTTGAAAACAACATGGCCCTCGAATATGAGCGGAATGCGGAACGGTATGACTTCCTTAAATGGGGTGCAAAGAGCCTGAAGAACTTCTCTGCTGTGCCGCCGGGCACTGGCATCTGCCACCAGGTTAACCTCGAACACATCGGCCGTGGTGTGTGGTCGAGCGAGGATCAGGATGGCCAGCTCGTCGCCTATCCCGATACCTGCGTCGGCACCGACAGCCATACCACTATGATCAACGGCCTTGGCGTGCTGGGCTGGGGCGTTGGCGGGATTGAGGCAGAGGCCGCCATGCTCGGCCAGCCGATTTCCATGCTGATCCCCGAAGTCGTTGGCTTCCGCCTCGATGGCCGCATGGCCGAAGGCGTGACCGCAACCGATCTGGTGCTGACCTGCGTGCAGATGCTGCGTGAACATGGCGTGGTTGGCCGCTTCGTCGAGTTTTATGGCCCAGGCGTCGCAAATCTCAGCCTCGCAGACCGTGCCACTATCGCCAATATGGCGCCCGAATATGGCGCAACCTGCGGCTTTTTCGGCATTGACGACAAGACGCTGGAATATCTGCGTCTGACGGGCCGCGAAGAAGAAACGATAGCCCTGGTCGAAGCCTACGCCCGGGAACAGGACATGTGGTTTACACCCGAAGCCGAACCAATCTTCTCCAGCACGCTACAACTCGACATGGACGCTGTCGTCCCCAGCCTTGCCGGTCCCAAGCGCCCGCAGGACAAGGTCGCGCTGCCGATGGTGGACGAATTGTTCAACAATGATCTCAAGGACGTCTATTCCAAATCTGCGCCAGAACGCGTGGCGGTGGAAGGCAAGGATCACGATGTTGGCGATGGCGATGTCGTGATTGCCGCGATCACCAGCTGCACCAACACCTCCAATCCCGATGTGCTGATCGCCGCTGGCCTTGTCGCCAGGAAGGCGCGCGCCAAGGGCCTGATGCCCAAGCCGTGGGTCAAGACCAGCCTTGCACCCGGATCGCAGGTGGTCACGGATTATCTCGTAAAAAGCGGATTGCAGTCTGATCTCGATGCCATCGGTTTTGATCTGGTCGGCTATGGTTGCACCACCTGTATCGGCAATTCCGGTCCGCTTGCTCCGCCGATCAGCGCAGCAATCAACAATAACGATATCGTTGCCGCCAGCGTCCTTTCGGGCAATCGCAATTTCGAAGGGCGCGTGTCACCCGATGTCCGTGCAAACTTCCTCGCCAGCCCGCCGCTTGTGGTTGCCTACGCCCTGAAGGGCACTGTTACGCAGGACATTACCACTACGCCAATCGGGCAGGACCAGAATGGCCAGGACGTGATGTTGGCCGATATCTGGCCCAGCAATCAGGAAATCGCAGAAAACCGCGCCGCCAATATCGATCGCTCGATGTTCGAGAACCGCTACGCCGATGTCTACAAGGGTGATGAGCATTGGCAGGCGATCAAAGTCGATGCGTCCGACACGTATAATTGGAACCCATCCAGCACCTATGTCGCCAACCCGCCCTATTTCGATGGCATGGGGATGGAACCTGATCCGGTGCAGGATATCGTCGGGGCAAAGCCGCTCGCCGTGCTGGGTGACAGCGTCACGACCGACCACATCAGCCCGGCAGGCTCAATCAAGGAAGACAGTCCTGCCGGCTCCTATCTTGTGGACCATCAGGTGCCGAAGAAGGATTTCAACTCCTACGGTTCGCGCCGTGGCAATCACGAAGTCATGATGCGCGGCACCTTTGCCAATATCCGCATCAAGAATGAAATGGTGCCGGGTATCGAGGGCGGGTTCACCACCTATAATGGCGAGACCATGCCGATTTACGACGCGGCGATGAAGCATCAGGCGGACGGTACGCCGCTGGTGGTTGTCGGCGGCAAGGAATATGGCACCGGTTCCAGCCGCGATTGGGCAGCCAAGGGCACGATCCTGTTGGGCGTGCGTGCGGTAATCGTGGAAAGCTATGAGCGTATTCACCGCTCCAACCTCATCGGCATGGGCGTCTTGCCCCTGCAATTTGCCGACGGTGACACGCGCAACACGCTCGGCCTGACCGGCGATGACAGCTTCTCGATCCTCGGTCTCGGCAACCTTTCGCCGCAGCAGGATGTGAGCGTGGAAGTCACCCGCGCGAATGGTGAGACATTCAACTTCACCGCGAAATGCCGCATCGATACCGCGAATGAAATGGAATATTACCGCAATGGCGGCATCCTCCATTACGTGCTGCGCAAGCTCGCATCGTAGCGACATTCAAAACACACAAAAAAAGGGCGGCCTCTTGCGGGGCCGCCCTTTTTTGCCGTTTCCCGCAGCCTAGCTGACTTCAGGCTGCTTTCCGCCATCATCGCTGAAGCGACGGCGGCGGCGGATGAGAACCGCGCCAGCGCCAGCGCCAAACAGCAACAGCATGCCCGGAGCAGGAACCGGCGTACCCGAAGTCGTCGTGCCGCTGGTAGTGGTTCCGCTGGTCGTCGTACCCGAACTGGTCGAGGTTGACGTACTGGTGGATGTGCTTGTCGAGGTAGAGATATCCCCCGAGCTCGAAGTGCTGGTCGAAGTGCTCACATCACCGGAGGTCGAACTTGAACTTGATGTGGATGAGGATGTGGAGCTTGAAGAGCTTACATCACCGGAGGATGACGAACTGACATCGCCCGAAGTGGAGGATGTGCTCGTCACTGTGCCGGACGTCGTCGTGCTGGTGATCGCACCCGTGCTGGTCGAAGTGGAAGACCCGCCCGACGAAGTGGAGGATGACACATCACCCGAAGAACCGCCGCTCGAAGTCGAGCTGGATGTCGAACCGCCCGAAGTCGATGTTGATGATCCGGTCGAGGAATTGTCGATATCGATGATGATATCGCCGCTCGTCCCTTCGCCGCCGGTTGTCGTGGTCGTGCTCATGTCGACAACCGCACTGGCGCTGACGTATCCGACCTGTTGATGACCCTG